>Ga0315915_1010670_pt1 | contig 10116 bp, 5 predicted proteins | sample MpolbnodulesMG_FD_207738 | JGI IMG/M metagenome (GOLD analysis project Ga0315915, IMG submission 207738) | Medicago polymorpha root nodule microbial communities from Los Angeles, California, United States - branched nodules | ecosystem: Host-associated > Plants > Roots > Nodule | place: USA... | reverse complement strand
CATCTCATGGGCCCGTCCTTTTAACAATTATTTCTCTAGCAAAGGGATTTCAAGAAACTCTTGGAAACTATAAATATAGTGTCCTCCTTCAAAACAATCACAAATCACTCAAACAATCAAACTTATATACATTTATCTTACATCTGAGAAATTCATCTTGTTCTTCAAAACATTTGAAATGGGTTTCCGTTTACCTGCAGCTATTAGACGGGCTTCATTAAGCAGTAGCCAAACATCAAAAGTATTGAATGTGCCAAAGGGCTATCTTGCAGTGTACGTTGGAGAGCAAATGAAGCGGTTTGTTATCCCCACGTCATACTTGAACCAAGCTTCATTTCAAAACTTGTTGAGTCAATCTGAGGAAGAATTCGGATACGACCATCCAATGGGCGGCCTTACAATTCCTTGCACAGAAGACGTTTTCTTGCATATTACTTCTCGCTTCAATGGGCTATAAATCTTACACTAAAAGAGACTAACATAGATTAGCAGAGAAATTTTGTACAATAGTCATCACTTAGTTATGTATAGATATTGTTTCATTTTTCTAACTTTGGAATGGGTTAGAATTGTCCATCTAAATGACAAATTCATTCAGAACCAAATTATTTGTTATTATTTATTTCTAATCATAATGACAGAATGCATTCAATAACTCAATTAGCTCCTATAAGCTTCTATATATAAATTATAAAACGTGATTCCTTGAAAGAAAGAAAAAGAAAAAGAAATTACGCACTATATCTAAATTCTCTTGAGTAACGATGACATAAGGGTATCTCCTGTAAGCGATGTCGAGCTTCCGATATTCCTGCAAATTTCTCTGGCCTAATAATAAAACATTCAGCTAAAGTATAGTAGTTGATAGGTTATCTTAGATCTAAGCTCGCAATTTTTTTACATGTCCATTGCTTCTATCAACTGCTTCTTCATCTAGGCAGAGCAATTAAGCTAAAATGAAAAAAGAAAGCTCCTCCAACTATTCCAAGTCCCGTTAGATTCCATCATTAACTTACACAAACTCAACCTCTGAAAGCAAGCTTGTGATGATTATAAAGGATTTTATTACGATTGATTTTTTTTTAATCCCATACTGAATAAAGATAAAGTCCGATTCGAGCTTATAGAGAGTGACACCTCTCACTTAAGGTTGAATTAGATCCAACGTAAATTCTAAGAATTATCATTTGTACTTATTGTTTTGGTTAATTTCTCTTTTACTTTTTCTACAGGGACGCTTTAAAAAAAGCTGTATAATCACTCTAGAGAAAACGTGTTTACTGGTAACTGTTTTAGTTAATGTTCAGCTCAATTGTGTTATTATATTTTTTACGACAAGTCCATGTGAAGAGCATGGGAAGTCCTTGTGATTATGGTCTCCATCACATTCTTTAAAGATCACAAGAAACATGCAACTCACAGATTAATTGGTGACTAGCGTTGGTTTATGTTATCATTATTGGTATTTTCATTTCTTCATTTACAATTCGTTTATCTTTATAGTTTAAAGAAAGGTTTTCTTTAAACTAAGGTTTGTATGGCCTCGTAATATATGCAAAAGAATTACCAGTCTTGGCTTGTGTTTGTGCCTGCAATTTAATTATTTTAGATGACACAAAAAACAACACATAAATTCACAAGAATATAGTTTTATAAGGTTGTCATTTTGATTTCCACTTAAAAGGAAACATCAAAATTGACAAAGAAATTGCTGATGTACAAAAATTATCTCAATTGGTCAATCCTATTGTCCTATATATGTTATCATTCATATGACTATGCTAGCATTCATGTGAATTAGTTATAGACCGTTCAAGAGAGAAGCTGTATGTAAGAATACGTCTTCCTTGCAGGGAATTGTGAGACCACCCATTGGATGACAATAACCGAATTCCTCTTCAGCTTGGCTAAGCAATTCTTGAAATAAAGGCTCATTCAAGAATGATACTGGAATCATACACCTTCTCATTTTCTCTCCAACATACACGGCAAGATGGCCTTTTGGGACTTCCACTTGTTTGCTAGATGATTGACTTGCACTAGATGATGATCTTCTAATACCAGGTAAGCGAAAACCCATTCTTGTTTTTGTTTCTTCACAACAGAATGATCTCAAAGAAGTAGTAGAAGAAAGTGAACTTGAGTTCTGATTGCTTTAAGGTAAGAATTATTTGTGTTGCTTGTAAATCCAATGAGGGGTATATATAGACTTAACTCTTAAGAAACCAATTGTGTGGTGAATGAGTTATTCAATGAGGTTTAGTTGGAGACATGTCTCATTAATGATCACATGGCACTGTCTTGGAGGTTTTCACTAAGGATTAGGCTTGTGAAAGAGACCTTCTTTACATGTTTCAGACAAGATCTAAACATAGTTATCACATATTTTATTCTTGTTTCTATAGGAAAGAACACCTGGTGGCTATTATTGCTTGAAATTCGATCCATATTTAAACCATGAAATCTGCTTTGAAGTTGTTGTCTCTTATATGTAATTGGAGAAAAGATGGTCTATGAAATCTTGTTACAGTATCCATGAAATATGGTCATACAGTTGAGCCAAGCATTTGACTAATCACCGGTAATTAGGGCATGTTTTTGATGCATATTGTTCAAACTTCAAACGTGTCATTAATTAGGACATCTAAAATTATTAGAAACAATGCATGAATGTTCCGAATTTTTCTTTTGAGAGTTGCCCATGTACTGCATGTTGAGCAAAGCACTCCTCATTGAGATCTTTTAGCACATTGGGTTCCATCTCAATGCTCTAAAAACATCCTTCATGTTTCAAGTTTTTACTCTTCCACTTAACAAGCAGCAGTTAGATAAGGATTTAGAATATGTTATACTTTCTACTGCTTTGAAAAAGCAATGTACAAAACAATTGAATTGTTACTTGTTAAATCTTCTTCAAAATTGATGAGGATTTTTCACTTCTAAGTTTTCTTACATTTTAGAATCGGTTTTTGTAAAATTATATAACATCAGATTTGCTTCTTGTCAATGTGTCATTAGTATACATTGAAAAGACGGTGTTTCTATTGATTGCAATAACCATCAATTGGTTATACTGATTGAGTTTACATGTTTTTGAGGTAACTTATTTCATTTTATCAGCAAAATAAAATACAGTTTCATTTCAAATCCGACAGGCCCCCTAATACTAGTTGTCTAGATCTGGTTTTGACGCAACTGTTGCAGAATTTGTGCCTACATAAAGAAAATCTGAAACTTGATATATAATACAAGGTGCTTTCAGATGTTTTGGTCATGAATTTATTCTGACCTTTGTCACGAATGTGACTAGAACTGTACTAATAATAGGTTATATGCAATTTTAACTTTAGAAATATATGCTACTGACAGATTTCTTAGCTTCAGAGATTTGTTGCATAATTCTTAGTTATATCCTGATTAGCTTAGTACAAATCTTTATATGTTGTGCAGGAAATTATTCATAACTTGGTAGGAAATGTGGGTCTAGCTAATTAGCTTTCCATCACACGAAACTTGGATAACAACCAAAATATAACTTGAATTTATATCCACTTTTTCAAGTCTCTTACAATTGACCACATACACTGTTGTCAATGTCTGCTAAATTAATTATGTAGGCCACCTACAGTTTCGCTATCAGAAATTGTTCGCCTTTGTAACAACCAAGTTTCTTAATGTGACATATATTTAATTATTGTCGCAAGTCTTGAGCGATCATTCAATCTTTGAGAAAGACCTCTTGACAGTATCATGTAATCTCTTGTGTACCATAGTCTGCTTGTCTATTGTCTCCAACCTGGCCCTTCAAAAACTAAATCAAGAACAGTAAATATGCACAGTTGATAAATAATGTGTTTGTATATGACTGATATTGTTCTCATAATTCGTCAGGTCATTCATCAACATCAAGTTGTGTTATCAATGTGAAGAGAACATGTTCCATGTCTGATGTATGTGTAAAAAGAAATGAGTTGGCATTGTACAAGCATTGAGTATAACATGATAAGCATTGAGTGGTTACAGTTTGAACTCTTATTGAACTTATTGATCCTTGATAGAAGCATCTAAGACAATACCATGTGATCTCTTGTCTCATGGGCCCCATCATTTTAACAATCATTTTCTAACAAATGAATTTCAAAGAAACTTGAAATCTATAAATACACTGTCCTCCTCCACAACTTCACAAATCATTCAAGCAAACAAATTTAGAAACATTTTTCTTATATCTGAGAAATTCAGTTTTTTCTTCAAAATATTTGAAATGGGTTTCCGTTTACCTGCCATTAGACGAACTTCATTTACAGGTAACCAAGCATCGTCAAAAGCTGTGAATGTGCCAAAGGGCTATCTTGCAGTATATGTTGGAGAGCAAATGAAGCGGTTTGTTATCCCCATGTCATACTTGAACCAAGCTTCATTTCAAAACTTATTGAGTCAAGCAGAGGAAGAATTCGGATATGATCACCCAATGGGTGGCCTCACGATTCCTTGCACAGAAGATGTTTTCATTCAAATTACTTCTCGCTTCAATGGGCTATAATCTTAAACTAAAGAAGACTGACTTAGATTAGCTAGGACAATTTGTATAATAGTCATGATTTAGATTTTGTAAAAGAATTTTTTTTTCCTTTTCCTACCTTTGGAATGGGTTAGCATTGTCCATCTGAATGACAAATTCAGGAAGAGATTATTTGTTATTATTTATTCCAATTCTGATAATAATGACACACTACATTCAAAACTCAAAGTGCTCTTATTGCTTCTATTTTATAAGTTACAAAACTAAATAACTAATGGTTGCTTGGGATAAAAATAAAGTATACTGTGTTTATCTTATTTCAAATTTCAATTGAATATGATACGGATATACAGCCTAAGCGAAAATTTGAAACATAGGAGTATATTTTTTGTTTTTTTTTTAAATAATAGGAGTATATATATTTTTTGGGGCAAGGAGTATATTTTATTGAAAGGAAAAAAAATTGAAACATATTGAAGGGGGTAGTTATTATTATCAAACCAATTATTTTAAATCTATTAGCCTAATAAAACATTCAGCCAAACTCTAAACATTGTTTGATTGTTTTCCACTATTTAAAATCTTCATTATACGGGTATGGACGAGTGCTATATTACCTGCACATTTGCTTCCCCGTGAGTCAGGGTTACCTTCATGGCTGCATAAAATAGAAAGCCACCGCATGTAGCGACAAAGTTATGTGGACGCCACACTGTCACAATAGACAATGGCTCTAGGGCTCTTTACGACACAAGAGCCACGATCTATAACAGAGGCAAGCTGATGAATGGAATGCGGTGGGTCAAAGGGTGAAGGTGGCTGAGGGTGGATTAGGATTGAAGGAGAAAGGTAGGAAATATAAAGAAGAACCATGATAATATTGCGAGAATAAGTCAAATGGTTCAAATGTGTAATATTTCATGAACCGTGAACCATTAAAATGTAGTCAAAAAAATGACTCCACTGAAATGGTACTCCGTTTTAGCCATTGCCTTTGTTTTGACAACACTTGGGTGAACAGGACGCTTGAAAATATACTAAATTTTTAAATGCTGTTAAATAAGACTAGATTTTTATCACTAATTAACTTATGTGAAGGTTATTTGGAAAAAAGAAATGTGAAAGGTGGAGAAATCGGCAAAACGGAGGGAGTCCTGGAACGCATGGTTAAATTTGACTTGAAGGAGATAAGAGATTTTTATAAACACTAATAGATTTGCATTCAGATAAAGTATGAAATTATTTCTCAGTTAAAACCCGAGCAATGAAAATTTGACTTCGAATTTGTTTCGGAATGCTATCTTTACCTAGCAGATCATCATACAAATTAAATTAAACATCAATAAAAGATAAAATTTACGCTGGCCGGTAACTATTTTAGATGCATATTTAACTTGTCCACGAATGTGAACTTTGCAATAAAATCCAAGACCCCTGTCAGGACCAGTGAACTTCGATTCAAAAGTAATTAACTCAAACAAATGCTACGTACATATGAAGGTGGGAGCAGGTCACAAATATGTATATTATATATAGGTCACAACTGGTTGTTCCAATAGCAAATTAAACCCAATATCATAAAAGGATGTACATTATTACAATCCAGAGGATATATGTCCGCTATTTCAAATGACATTTTCTTCAAATGCCTGGCATGCAGAATAGCATAAAACCTGCGTGTGAAACAAACAAGAAAATGTGAAGACTATCTTCGAAAACTCAAAGCCGACAAGATAAAAAAAAAATAAGATTAGAAAAGTAGGAGACATGTGCACACGTATGCTGTCTGTATAAGGCTTACAACTTACAAGGAAGGGGAAGGGACTTTGAAAGAAAGGTGTCATAGACAAGGGTATCTTCTTCCAATGTTTAAGGTTGTCATGTCATTAAATTTGACTAAGAATTAATGAATCCTTCTTTGACCAAGTATTATTGAATCCTTCCAAATAAAGTCACACACTAAGTTTTGTCTAGCAATGGCACATGCACAAAAATGAACCAACTCAAATTGAGCAGTTAATAGGGGGTAAAATGAGGGTTAAGGTTTATTACAACAATAATCAACCCTTATTCCACTAAATGGGACCGGCTACATAGATCAAATTACGCCATAGTGTTCTATCAATTTTGATTCACATAGTTAAGGTTTATTAATTGAAAAAAATCAGATGTAAAATCTGATTGCAATTCTGAGATGCCACTTACAAGTTGCAGTCTATGTTGGTGGTGTTGGCAATTGTTGCTGTGAATCAAAGAGAGAAAGAGTGCTTTCATCATGTGAGGGTTAAGAACAGCAACACAGAAATAGAGTTAATGGAAGCAAGGGATCTAACAGCGGTGAGTGGGTGATGGTGGTAGTTGATAAGGGTCTGACGTTGATTAAATAGTCTGGTTGCTAGGTAGTCAATCCCAGCCAATCTCTGCGGGGTCCCAGAGGAGTGTCGCATCACAGCCCAGGAAACCAGTGGTTTCGCCCTTAAAATTTGAACTGTTTGAAGGGCAATTTGGGTTTTTTCTCACAACCTTAAACCTTTTCCCTCTTCTCCTTTCCATTCTCCCTGTACCCACCGTTTCCAACCCTAAACCCTTTTGTTCATTACATGTTCTCCGTTTTTTATTTGTTACATTGGAATCAGCTACTACTTGAATAGACATTAAAATTTAAAAGACACGTTGAATCTCTCCTCTGTTACACTGGATCTCTAACTAGTAATTGTTTTATCATATCTTTTTTTTGTTTCTGTTCTTATACAACATATCCTTTGCGATCCTGCTATGCCACTTTTGGGGTCGGCCACTCTGCACCCGCTATCCGGGATTGACTACCTAGTCCGGTTGTCATAATTTTATTGGAGAACAGTATGTGTACGTGTTGTCTGCTATCTATTACTATCTAGGTAGTCAATCCCCGATAGCGGCCGACCACAAAAGTTTTTTTTTTTTAAGAGGCTAAAATCGAATATATTACCACATCAAAGAGTTCTTCCTAGCACAAAGTGTACCAGGAAAGAACAAGAGTCACAAAATGTGTACCTAAATGTTATTCAATTAATGAATTTTTTTTTTAGGGGGTGGCCGGGGTTTGAACTCCGGACCTTGCATATATTATGTTTTGTCCCTACCAACTAAGCTAAGCTCACGAGGACCACAAAAGTGATCGGAATAGCGGGATCTCGAGAAGCGGAATCGCAAAGGATAGATTGTATAAGAACAGAGATTGGCCGGGATTGACTGCCTAAGTTACTATTACTACAAGGGAAAAAACAAATGAAGCGATTTCATTTTTTGCTAAGATCAAGTAAGATTGTTCAGTCCATCAATCTAATCTAATCTGGTGTACAAGGCAGCAACACATGTTGAAACGAGCTGTTTAAAAAATTCTTAATCATAAATTGCCTCAATCATAATCAGGAAAATACCTAGTTGGATTGACAATCTTTTCAAAACAATTGCAACAACAAGAAGCCACTATCAAACCACTTAACATCACAATTTCCCAATCATAAATGGCTAATAATGCTTCAAATTGCATCAAAATTACATCCTCTTGCCCAATAAAACACCAATTAGGCAGCCGTGGATTTAAATTACATAAACCCTAAATTTTTAATCTCACAATTTCAACACAAAAAAACATTCAATTTTTTCTATAAACCTTCAAATCATGAACATAATTTCAAAACCCAATAACACAATTCAAAAATACTAATAAGACAATTCCAATTCTTGACAAGGCAGAACATGATAAATTGATTCATAAAAAAAAAAAAACGCAACTATCTATAAAATTCGAAAGGAAAAAAGGACCTTAGGTTTTAGTTGTAGTAGAGTTCAAGACCCATGCCATCATGAATCTCGTAATCACCAAGAGTGATGTGATCCTTGTAGATGGTGTACCACTTCTGAATTCGGATCTTGTCAGCCCTGGTTCCGGTCTGAGCAGCCACCAGCTTCTTCAAATCACCGATCGTGTCATCTGAGTTGCACTTCACACGAACCTTCTTCCCCAATCGATCGTTCAACACAACCTCAATCATCTTCGTAGCGTAGTATAAACCCTAATTCCCAATTCTATACCTAAATCCTTCGACTTTGCTTTTTGGTACCAAAGTTTCGTTTATATATAGCTTTTTTATTCACGCGTGTGTTGGCGTATAAAATAAGCTTATTGTAAAATTAAAAAAAATAAAATAAAATCTTATGATAAATATTGATAATTTTTTATTAGAAAAGTAAAAGATATAAACCAACATCTTTATTCACCAAATATATATATATACAGAAGAATATTGAAATATAAAATAAGAATCAATTTTTTATAAATAGTATAATTAAATTTTAAATATATATGTATAAATATATAATTAAAAAGATTACATGACATTAACAATTTAGATTTAAATCAAAAAAATGTCATAAAATTATCAAACATTTTATGTGCAAAAATTTATTATGACAAAGATCGTGTTGCCTTTCCTGTGCCACAATGATTGCTGATCTTATTATGACACATGAAAGACGACACGATTCATAAACTTAATTTAGAGATTTTTTGACAAGTTGAGTTGGATTAGAACCTTTAGATTATCATGATTGGGAGAATATTTGTAAACTCAAGAGTAACAGATGCAAAGGCCTTTGTAATTTGTTTATCCTTGAAAACAATTGTCTCGTGATGCTTGCAAGAATTCGTTGCTCCTTAATTTGACCACCACCTTCCCCCATCACCGCATTGATCTATTCCTATTTAGATAAGTATCATAAATATTCAACCTTTCATCGGTGCAGATCTTATTTAAACTATTAAGGATGGTTGCACAACTCGTTTTTGATGGATTTATGGATCCTAAGTCATACACTTAAATAATTTTTTAGTTATTTTCTTAAACATTTTATATTTATTAAATTAATTAAATATTTTTAAAAAATACATTAGAGTTTAAACGTTTCTGTTCCCCTTTTTTTTTTTTGATAAAAAGAAGCCTAGGAAGTAGAAACTTTAACTTTATTATATCCCTTTTATTATTTTGCAATTTTCAATTTCATTTCCAATCTCCATTATTATTACGTTTTGGTTCCTTTTCATGTCCAATTGTCCAAAAAAATAAAAAACTTTTACTCTCCTTTGTTTCAATGGAAAGAAACTCACTCGTCTAGTTGCTAGGAAGAATAAAAAAGCTCGTGAACATATCTAAGTTGGCAGGAACATGCATTGTTATATGCAAGGGTCGGAGTTCGAACCATGGACACCCCACTTATTCACCTTAAAAAACGTGAATTATAGCCATTAGACTACTTGACCAAAATAAAATAAAAAACCGAATTGGCTTGATTACTATGAACTAAATATTCTAAAAACCAATTTGTAAAGCCTACTAAAAAGGTATGTAATATCCACAAATAATTTACCATTTTCATCTCTCTTCAACCGAAGTTGTTGCCATTGTTTGGAAGTCCATCTTCTTTTCTTCCCTCTTGCACCGTGTAATTCTAGTTTCCCACATGAGTAATGATATTTGAACAACTATTTTGATACAACTTTTGGGACAAACTTGTTGTTCTCTTTTCTCATTGGTCAAAAACAATGGAGAGAG
>Ga0315915_1010667_pt1 | contig 10117 bp, 6 predicted proteins | sample MpolbnodulesMG_FD_207738 | JGI IMG/M metagenome (GOLD analysis project Ga0315915, IMG submission 207738) | Medicago polymorpha root nodule microbial communities from Los Angeles, California, United States - branched nodules | ecosystem: Host-associated > Plants > Roots > Nodule | place: USA... | reverse complement strand
TTTTCAAATAGTCTAATGGTTGAATGACACACTATTAATTTAGATTGAAGTGAAGAATCTGTTGTACAAACTTCAACCGCTACATATTAACATCCTTGCATGTACCAATTGAGTTGCCCACATGACAATTTTTCAGGAGTTCAATATAAAGATTCTTATGTGCCTATTTACTATCTTTTAATCAATAATTTAATATGAATTATGAAGATTTTTGTCTTCAATAAATGCTCTAAGAGCATTCGTAATGGAATTCTTCAATTTTGAGTATTTAAACAGGTCACATATGTACACATCAGTCATTTATAATTTTTTAATAACAATATCTAATAAGCACTCAATCACTTAAATGCAGCACCTTGACAAAAGTTTTAAATGAACTCCACTAATAAACAAAGCATGTCAAACAAACATTACAAGATGACTAATTTAATGAAAAGTATCGTGAAATCCACTTAAGAATGAGATGCTTAACATATTATTATGGAAAAAAAATCTAATAGTATATTCTGATGGACCCTTCAGAATAAAAATATAATCTTCCCTAAAAAAAAAAATCTAATCATGTTCCGCACCAAACCTGTTAAGAGATGAACATGACCTTGGAAAAAAGCATCATTAATCATCACAAATCCACGTGAAGGTCAATAATACTTAGCCTGGCGATGATTTATTGCAATGCAATCTGGAGTTAATTAGGAATTCTCTTCAATCTGGAGTTAATTTTTTGACAGATGCATTTTTTTTTAGGAATTGACAGATGCATTATTCAATTCATATTCAACCTTCTATTATTTTAGATGAAAAACAAGTATGCATTTGAGTACGTGGTTTAGATAATTTTAAAGAAAAGAAGCGTGGGGTGTTTCAAATACAGGGGACAAAAACAGACGACATATATAATATGGATTTTATTTTTTTGAAGTAATATATAATATGGATTTTATTATGTATGGTTAGTGATCATATTTATTAATTAACATCACAGCACATTATTGAAAATATATGCAAAACATTCTACAATATTGTTGTATGTAGAAATTAAATTAAACTCGTAATATTATATACAAGGATATAACTGCACTCTTAGGTTTTATATATTTCCATTAAAACTTTCTTAAGAAAAATATATTCCATTAAAACTATTTTATATCCCTTGGTAGACATTTATATGAGATGTCCATTTATATTTCAAAACTATTTGATATAACGGTCTAAATGTTGTTTATAAATGTTTTACACCCATAGGGAAGTATAGATGGATATAACGGTATTGCACAAAAAAAAAGGGATATAACGGTATAAATGGAGTATAAATGTTTTTTTTTCCTTAATGATTTGGTCTCTTAAGTTATTTGTTGGTTATATTTTGGTCCCATAAGTTATTAACGTTACAATTTGGTCCTTTAAGTTAGTATCTGTTATATTTTGGTCCCATAAGTTATTAACGTTACAATTTGGTCCCTTAAGTTAGTATCTGTTAGCCAAATAAATCCTCACCGTCAGTCTTTTGCCAAAACGTTAAATAGGTACATATGAATGACGACATGACAACTTGCAATGTGTATCCACCTTAGACATTGGCTTAACGGTTTTGAAGGTGGAGATTTATTTGGTTGACGGAAAATGACTTAAAGGAACCAAATTGTAATGTTAATAACTTATGAGACTAAAATGTAACCAACAAATAACTTAAGGGACCAAATCATTAATTAAGCATTTTTTTTATAAAGAATAATGGGGTATAAATGTTATACATCAAAACTATATTAACGAGATGTCCATTTATACACTAAAGGGATTAATAAATTTTTTTGCATCTCTGAGTCGAAAAAGTATTTGGGTTGCGAATACGCAGCACAAAAGAAATAAGTTATCAATTATAAGTTATGAGTCAACTCTTTTTCAATTAAATTATAAACTCCATTGACCATTTATGTTCTGTATAATTGATAGGTAGGGTGTCAAATTTCAAAACCTTCTGGCTCTCTCAAATACAAATCCAAATGAATCATTTGCCTAAGATTCATCCCATCCAAATCTAGTCTTTATCTTCAAGTTGTTGGAGGGAGGAATCTGAAATTGATTGATTGAACCCCACCTTTAAATGGTGCCATTAAAGTGTTTGCTCAAATTGGACCCATGAGAGGAAATATAATGTGGCTACTCTTCCCTTCCCTTAGTGGATAATACAAAACACTTGGACTTATATTGAAATGAAGTTTTAGTTGAATCACCTGGGTGGTGGTGGTGATCTAATTAGTGGTTCAGTGACTTGTTAAAGGTAGAAGTTCACAATTAAAGAATTGAGAATTTGAGATACTTTTGGTGTTCGTGCGGATAGTCAGATGAGAAGAAAGAAGGCAAGAAGGAGTTGAAGGTAGAAGAAGTTCAGGGTTTACAACTCGAGTTTACCAAAATTTTGAAGGTAGAAGTTCACAATTAAGTGTTGAAAAAAAGTTCTTAGCATTCTCATGTTTTGAAAATTTATTCTTAATTTAGAGTTCGGTCGGTAAATAAAGTTCGATAAATAATTGTTCCTTTATGAGTTGAATTCAGATTATTTCATTTTAATTTGTGGTGAATTGTACGCGGACACTTTTTTTTTGAAGGACGTACGTGGACACTTTTGTTGGGTATGATATATGTGATTTTTTTGTCAAATAGTCAAATAACTAGAATTCATCTTTAAGGTGAATAAGTCGGAAGTCCAGATTTTCACTCTGACATATTACATTGCATTGTCAATATCAACCGTGATATGTTTTCGGGGACCGATATATGATATCTAATAGTATATAATAGTTCAACGGCATGTTAATTTTTATATTTAATGTCATGTTAACAAAACTGCAAGTATCAATTTGTCATGAACAAAAACTGCGGGAGTGCATGTATCAACAAATTATCCTTAATAATTTTATTGTTCTTTTGAAAAAAAGAAAAAACATTTAAACTTTTTTAATAATCATTTATATTTTTCAAAAAGCATATATACCTACAAAATCCTAATGAATCAAAGCAATTAAATATGCATGTTGTACGAGTCTTATCTTATCTTATGACTAATATTTTTGGCTGGTGCACGTCCAGAGTAACCCTAAAGCATCTTTATGTGTTGTCACCCAAATCATCCGAGGAATACTACAGAAAACCATAAAGACCTTTGACCCCACAAAAACCTCTCTCTCTCTGCTGATGCCAAATTCAGCAATCTAGTGTATATGGACGATAAATACATACATACATACACGGGTTAAGTGTTAACGGTGGTTTAGTGAGTGGATCCATCTAAAAGATTTGCATGTGTCAGTCATTGTCTACACGAATACTAACATCTCATCTCATCTCATCTCATCATGCATACAGTGTTTCACTAGAGTTACAAAAACAAACAAAAAAATACACTTGGTGATTCAGAGTTGTTTACGGGTGAATGACCACTATATATATTAATTTGATCAAAGATATGCCTATAATCTATAATCAATGAAATTTTAAAGACATGCAAGATTAAAGAAGAATTAACTATAGACCCAACTCAAATAAATTTAATTTAATTTGTCGTCACTTATGACTATTTTGGTGGGCAGATATGGACACGCCCATGTGCATGTACACCTATCAAATGCTCAGGCATATTGATCATTCCATTGGCGTGTCGAGTGGCAGAGGCAATGTAATTTAAGAGAATCGAATGATTTCTTTTTTATTTGCTAACATCTAAAACTGATAACCTTGATGTAATTGTTTAGGATTTGTTTTTTAGGTAGTATGGCTAATTCCTAATCATAGGCATTGTTACATATTTAGCTATAAGCTACCGCAGTATGCATGTATTTAAGGATCTTGTACTTGTTAATGGACACGTATAATTGATATGTATTGATGGTAGCATATGTGCGGGAATAGTGTGGGGTGATTTTAATAAATACACTTATCTTGTTAGTATGGTTTTTCTTTTTAATAAGTGGAAAGAAAGAAAGAAAGAAAAGAAGAAGCTAAGGTCTAAGTATGATGCATCCTGAAGCATCATCAAGAACACGATCGATGAGAGAGCGATGGACTACAAATGTTGGATGTCTAAGTCTAACGAGTCATATGGAAGAAGACCCTCTAAATTAATAAGACCTGAAAGTATATTGAAACGCAAATAGACTAAGAGGAGATTTTTTTTTTAATTAGGAGAGGAATATAGAAAATAGATATATAGGAAACATAAAGACGATAGAGGGTAAAGAGAAAAGAGAATACATGAGAGAGAGAGAGACATTAGAAGGAGATGGGACAATAGAAATATGAGAGAGAGAAACAAAAGGAGATACAGGGGAGATAAGAGGGAGATAGGTATTTACTCTTTTTTATATAGATAGACAAAATTATAAAACTATGGTAAACTCAAACAGATAAGTGAAGTTGTTATCAGAGTTTGAACCTCAATCATGACATTTGGTTGAACGATTTTGACATTTATTTCAATTATACAATGACTGTTGAATGATAAGTCTTACTTGAACACAAATATTAGGATCCCTAGGGTATTAGTTAAGGAAAAAGAAAGAAATATTTGCATTGAAAACATCATTTTTTACACTTTTTAAATTTTGGAGCTTGTGTAGTCAAAATTTAAATATATTAGGAGAGGAACAAATTAACATTTTCCTATAAATAAAAGAAGTTTGGATACACTCATGTAAATGAAGAAAAATAAATGAAAAAGAATTTAGTCATATCATACGATGCGATTATTTTCTCTTTAATTTTTTTCATTTGTAAGTGTGTGCTTAAACATTTTTTACTTGTGTTTGCAATAAGTAAGCATTTTTCTACCGGGAGAATCAACTTCCATCATATATATTAAACCTGGTAGCACGGTACAATTGAGAAACGCGCATCAGGAGTGGTATTCACCGCAATTTTTAAAAGCTATAATTCTAAGCTTCTGCTGCAACGTGGTTTTGGGAAATTAAACGCTAAGGCAAACACACTAAAAGAGGATCTACTTCATCCCATCACATCCCATGTGCTGAAGCTCCCTTTGGGTCTTCAGTTCTCTTCGTTCACATAATTTGTTATTTATATAAAGATAAATGATATTTATACAATTATTTTATAACAACTTTCTCTTTTATATTTACATTATATTTTTTTTTTTTCTATTACTTTGATTTTTGTGTCAACACATAACTTTCTTTGTAAAAACATAGTTGTAAAAACATAGTTGTCCATTTGGTTGTCAAGCAAATAGAAATTCAAATAACACTACTCTTCTATAAATATTCATTCACAAAATTTAGCATCTCATCACAAAAAAAAATTAAAAAAATTACCGCTTTAATTTAAATAGTTATCCTCACAAAGCATTTTTCACTTGAACCATGACATGCACATTCTATAGTATGTACTGTGTACAAGCAAAAAACAAAAGACTATATAATGCGAATTTTGCGTGGAACATAAAAGTTTACCACAACGAATTTTGGGTCAAACCACTCACCTTAATGTTATTATTTTGATTTAACTCAGATACTCTCCGGATACAACAGCAACGATTTCTAAAACTCAGATGAACGGTAAAGTTTAAAAGTTTTAGTTAAACTAAAAGAGACTCCTTCACTAATAAGTAACTATGCATGTTAATTAAGTAAAGTTTTGTTTTAAAAAGAAAAGGGAATTAAGCAAAGTTAATATACCATATACTGTGTGTTTCTGCTTATATTGTAACCTTCATAGTTTGTTATTTTAACCATATTTCGTGTCGGCTTTGCTCAGTTTACACACAGAAGAAAAATAAAAAGCTGTTTTGCTTTTGTTTTGTTCTCTCTGTCTGTCACAAACAAGTTAGTTCTTTGATCCCAGCCTTCTTCATCCTTTGTTTTCTCAATCCCCACAAAAACACTATTTACCTACCTACCTACCCACCCATTTTGGGACACTTTTCTCTCTTCATGTGTCCACACAAAAATACTATGATTATGTTTGTTGATCTAGGAGGATAAGTTTTTGCAAAGTGGTCTTTTTTTTTTGTTTTGGTTCATCTTTATTTTTATTACTGTTTGGTGTTTGCTATTATTGAAACAGTTCTTCTTCTGCACAGATTTTGCTGATGCATATGTTCTAAGCTGTAAAAGTTGGATTTTTTTTGGCGTTTGGGTTTCTCCAACTATAAAAAATTCCATTTTTAGGATTATTTTTTGGATTATTGGATACCCTTTTGAGCAGTGTGAAGGAAAGTGAAGTTAGTAATTGGATGCATTTCAGAGAAAAGGGTAAAAGGGTCAACTTTTTGTTGATGCTATTGGATATTAGTGGAGGAATTTGTTGTAGGCAGTGTTTGTTTGGAGGTTTTTCAACTCCATGAATTGCAGTTAATACTATATTGTCTTGTTGTGTGGAAAACTTGAGCAACAAGTTCAAATCTTGTTACTAGAAAAAACCAGGTGTTGAATTTGTTTGGAGTCTTCTTTGTTTTCTTAGGTCATAATGAAGGCTCCAAACAATGGTTACCTGCCCAATTCAGGAGAAGGTGTGTTCTCTCTTTCTATCTATTTAAGCTTTTGTTTTCTATTTCTTTATTTTTCCAATCAAACATGATCCTGCTCAGTTACTTGATTACTTTCAAGGAAGATGCTAATTTTATGTTGTTGAATTGATTTAATAGCTTTTATGGAGAGAAAAAAGTGCATATGGTTTTCTTTGATGTGATGAAGGCAATAATTGACTAATTTTTCTTTTGAAAATTGATGAAGGGAATTTTTTTCCATCTCAATTCTCTTGTTGCTGATGATCACTTTAATTTTTTTTCTAGAGTTGTTGCGTTCTTCTTAGCATGATATTTTATTTTCACCATGATTTGAGTAATTTTGGTTCATGGTCTAGTCATTAGGCTTTAATCGTTGTATATTTTTTCCTTTCATTGTTCTTTATGTCACATTTTATTCTCTTCTGAATTGAAGTAAAAGTCCAATTTGCTTTTGATTAATGTCCGTGTGTGACTTGTTTACATATTTTGAAAAAGCAGCATATTAGTTTGGTTTGCAATAGAGTGTAGTAACAGCAAATTGTGAAAAATGGTCAATTGTTGCTGTCTTAGTTTCATTGGAAGAAGGAAAATCATTCATATGTTTGTGTGGTAGCTTTCTGTGAGAATCTGATTCTGATTTGTATGTAGTCAGAATTTGAAAAAGAAAAAGATTTTCACCTGAATTTGATGACCTTCTCAGCATATTCTTTATGGATCTACTGATAATATGCTACTAATAATGCAAGATCTGTCTCTCTTTTTCACACTGAAGAACTTTGTTTCTTTGTATTTTTTATTTTTCTCCATGAAGTTGTCTTTCTTTGAGTTCTTGAAACTGTATTTTATTTTGTTTTATAAAACATGGCTTCTATAGTTAAGTCTTTATTCTTTTTGTCTAATCGTACAAATAAAGAGAAAACATGTCTGTATGCGTCTGCTCAAAGGAGTAACATTATGTTTATTTTTACAATAGGGGAAAGGAAGACGATCAATTCAGAATTATGGCATGCTTGTGCTGGACCTTTGGTTTCTTTGCCACCCGTTGGAAGTCTTGTGGTTTACTTCCCTCAAGGACACAGCGAGCAAGTATGTTTCTTAAGCGATGAATTCTATGAGCGTCGTGTGATTCATATTTCTGTATTTTGGTTGCTGATGAAGTCTCGTTTGACTACTTTAACTTTCAGGTTGCGGCTTCCATGCAAAAACAGACCGATTTCATACCCAGTTACCCCAATCTTCCATCCAAGTTGATTTGCATGCTTCACAATGTTGCCCTGCATGTAGGTGCATTTTCCGCTTGTGATGTGGCTGTTATGCAATAATGAAAACTTGTGAAGAAGAATTACTTATATACAGTTTATGATATATATTCCATCAACTTGTGATTTATTGGTGTTTTTGTTTATTTTGGAGCAGGCTGATCCTGAAACTGACGAGGTCTACACACAAATGACACTTCAACCTGTAAACAAAGTAGGTTAACTGTTCAATTTGAGAATTTGTTACTGCGTCGCATGTTTAGTTCCTTACTTTTCTTTGACATCCTCTTCCAAGCAAATGATGAGTAACTATACCAAAGATTGTCTCATTTGTCTCTTCTGCAGTATGACAAGGACGCAATACTGGCATCAGATTTTGGTCTCAAACAAAACCGTCAACCTACCGAATTCTTTTGCAAAACTCTAACTGCTAGTGACACAAGCACTCATGGTGGATTTTCTGTTCCTCGTAGAGCAGCTGAGAAAATATTCCCACCTTTGGTGTGTATATAACATTCTCATATTTCTTGATTCATTTTCGCAAAATTTGGTAGAGGTTTATCTGATCTCTTTTGGTTTTTCTTGTCTATGCTGACCATAAGTGATTTGATAGGATTTTTCAATGCAACCTCCCGCTCAGGAGCTTGTTGCTAAAGATCTGCATGACAATACATGGGCATTTAGACATATTTATAGAGGTATTTCCACTTTTATTTAAGATATTCTTCATTCATTGCCATCTTCCATTCATATATAATCATTAGTATAGTCTATGCTTTATTGATGCACCTTTACATTCTATCTTTCTAAACCCTGTAGGAATATATTATCTTGTTATTGGTACGACAATGACATCACTTTTGTAAAAATAAAGCACATGCTAAAAATTGAGACTGTCAATACAGAAGATTTTTTTTTCAATAATCTTAGAACCATCTTGTAAATGATTTGACCAATATCGCATATAAAGCTGTGTAATTTATGTGTTATGAAGTTTGAATGCTGAAATTGATAGAACATTGGTACAGGGCAACCAAAGAGACATCTGTTGACTACTGGTTGGAGTGTATTTATCAGCACTAAGAGACTTTTTGCTGGAGATTCTGTTCTTTTTATTAGGTAAGATATATATATCTTTTGTGTTGGAATTTCGGAGAATTTTTAACCAAAATTTCTGAGCAAATTTTTGTTGATTACTTTTAGAGATGAAAAACAGCAACTTCTTTTAGGCTTGAGGCGCGCTCATAGACAGCAGCCAGCGCTTTCTTCATCGGTAATATCCAGTGACAGTATGCATATTGGCATTTTAGCTGCTGCCGCTCATGCTGCTGCAAATAACAGTCCATTTACTATATATTACAATCCAAGGTACTATTTGGCATGTATGTGTTTTATCATACATAACATGGAGTAGCATCCATTGAAATATTTGTGACAGTCTCTTACAGAAAACGGTCAATTTAACAGGGCCAGCCCCTCTGAATTTGTTATTCCTTTGGCCAAGTATAACAAAGCCATGTACACTCAAGTGTCTCTTGGAATGAGATTTAGAATGATGTTTGAAACAGAGGAGTCTGGAGTACGTAGATATATGGGTACAGTTACAGGAATTAGTGACTTGGATCCTGTCCGATGGAAAAATTCACAATGGCGCAATCTTCAGGTATTATTAAAAGGTGTATTATAGTACTCGTTTTACTGTACTAAAACCGAACTTCTTTATGAGCTTATTGGGGAGGTTATTTTCGGACTATTTACAGGTTGGATGGGATGAATCAACAGCTGGTGAACGCCCAAGCAGAGTTTCGATTTGGGATATTGAACCAGTAGTGACTCCTTTCTATATCTGTCCACCTCCATTTTTCAGGCAAAACTTCCCCGGCCACCCGGGCATGCCAGGTAGTAAGAGTTATAGTCTTAATTAGCTAAGCTTTCATTGAGAAGTTCTTGCTATCATGTCATTGATTCTCCAATAATTTCATTGTTCTTAGAATTAACGACCTAGCATTAAGAAAGTGAAATCAAGTCGCCTGTGTTAAATGTTTAGTCTTGTTTTGCAGATGACGGGTCAGATGTAGAAAATTCTTTCAAGAGAGCTATGCCCTGGCTTGGAGATGACTTTGGCATGAAGGATGCCTCAAGTTCAGTCTTCCCTGGTTTGAGTTTAGTGCAGTGGATGAGCATGCAGCAGAAAAATCAGTTTTCAGGTGCTCAATCAGGATGTTTCCCATCCATGCTCTCGTCTAATACTCTGCATGGTAATCTTAGCACCGATGACCCATCCAAATTATTAAGCTTCCAAGCTCCAGCCCCCTCTGCGCCAAATCTTCAATTTAAC
>Ga0315915_1010666_pt1 | contig 10117 bp, 5 predicted proteins | sample MpolbnodulesMG_FD_207738 | JGI IMG/M metagenome (GOLD analysis project Ga0315915, IMG submission 207738) | Medicago polymorpha root nodule microbial communities from Los Angeles, California, United States - branched nodules | ecosystem: Host-associated > Plants > Roots > Nodule | place: USA... | reverse complement strand
CTCATAGACACGTTGCAAAAACGTGTTGCTTCATGCCCAAGTTATGGTTGGATCACTGAAAAACGTTCTTGAGAACGTTCTCTGAAGACAGCTTGCACACTTGTTCCCCAAGCAACTTTTGGAGCGCATTTTTAAGTTTGAAATGGATTCAAACGGCTCTTTTGTGACCTGTCCTCAAAGGCTATTCGTGTTCTATAAATAGAAGAGGTCATTGAAGGTTTAGAGCAAGAGTTTGAAATACAAAAGCATCTATCTCTCAAAAGCAATCAATCTCTCAATCAATCTCTTCAACAAACATAAGCAAACTCCATAATCTCTCACTATATTTATTGTATCATTATCCTTTTGAGTTTGTGTTTGTAAAAGTTTCATGTGTTGAGATATCAAGATCAACACAAAACCAATCACCATACAAAGTGTGATATTTGTTCTCAAGTCTATTGGGCTTAATAGTTTGAGATAGAAAAATCCAACCTTTCTCTTGCTAGTGCAAAGAATTGTAAAAAGCATGCTGAGGTTGAAAATACAGGGGTTCTGGACTGATCTGGTGTGATCAAGACTTTATAGTGTTGGTTAGAAGTTTCTACCAACTGAATACTATAGTGGATAATCTCACACAAAGTGTGGGGACTGGAAGTAGCCGGATTTGGTGAAGCAGGATAACTCTCCTGTGTTATTCTCTCTTCCTTAATCTTGTCATTTATTTTACATTATAATCCAGAGTGCTCTGGTCCTAAACTAATCCTTAAATATTATCTTGCTAATTAATTTAAATTACTCTCCAGAATAATCTGGTCCAAATTAATTACAACCAAATTAATCCAGAGTTCTCTGGTCCTCATTAAATTATTACTTTATAATTATATAACTGCCTCCAGAATATTCTGGTCCAAGATTAAAACAATTATTTAAATACTTAACTAAAAGTTAAATCAGCTTAGAACTTAAGTTTTTCTCATTCTGCTTATATAAACATTCTTCAGATTATTTTAACCCTATATATATCAAATATTATTTGTTTAAACTAATATCTTAACCAAGAACATTCTTGAGTATATAAACTTGTTAACTTTCAGGAATAATTTTTAAAAAGGGGTCACAATTCTTGAACTAAAATCAAGATGAACTAAGAAGATCTTCTTAGTTCATCTTGATTTTAGTTCATCTTCTTAGTTCATTTAAAATGTTTTATTTCATCTTCTTAGTTCATTTTAGTTCAGCTCGATAAAAGTGAAATTGGCAACCAAGTAATGACTTTTGCAACTTGGAATTGACAACCATTATTTTTTACTTCAATAAAATTTAGCAAAGAAAAAAGTTAAATAAAACTTTTATATAATTGTCAATATTTTTAGAAATAAACTTTTATTGACTTAAAGAATTCGTAAATTTTAAAATAACAAGTAAAAAGTTAAATAAACTTTTATTGACTTAAAGAATTCGTAAATTTATAAATAACAAAGAAAAAGTTAAAAAAACTATTTTTTTTACTTAAAGAATTCGTAAAGTTAAAAATAACAAATAAAAAGTTAAATGAACTTTTATTGACTTAAAGAATTGGTAAAGTTATAATAACAAAGAAAAAGTTAAAAAAAACTATATTTTTTTACTTAAAGAATTCATAAAGTTATAATAACAAAGAAAAACTTGAAAAAACTATATTTTTTGAATTAAAGAATTCATAAAGTTATAATAATAAAGAAAAAGTTATTTTTTGATTAATGAAAAAGTTAGAATATAAACAGTGAGTATTTCTCCATTATCCTTATGTATAGTGGCTCAAGTCATAGGAATTTGCATCAAAATAAACTTAATGTCTGATAATTCACTAATTCTTAATTATTATTACTGTGATCTTAGACATACCAACTAATAAACCATTTTTCAACATACTCCCAACTTTTGTTCTCTCTTGTGACCTTAGAAACTCTTCACAACAGAAAAAAAAAGGCTAAAGTGCACTTTTCACCCCTTAAGTTTCAAAAAGTTGCGATTTTGGCCCCCTATTTAAAAAAATTACAATTTTGGCCCAAAATTGCTGAGAAGACGCCACGTGTCCCAAAAAAGGGGCCATAATCGCAACTTTTTGAGAATATAAGGGGTCAAAAGATCATATTTCCCTTATGTTAGGGAGTCAAAAGAGCATATTTCCCAAAACATAGGGGGTCACTTTTGTCATTATTTTTCATGGGGGGCAAAAATCGCAACTTTTTAAAACTTAAGGGGTAATAAGTGCACTTTAGCAAAAAAAAAAAACAACAATGGCTTGAAAAGGAACTCCAAGAAAACATACAACAACACCAGATGGAAATAACAGAAGAAATCAACAAGAAGGGAGAAAACTACAAATCATAAGGATACAAATCCAGATGTCCAAAAAATTACAGTTGTTATGACAGAGAAGGTAACATAAACCAAGAGCAAAAGTAAGGAATTCAGATATGAGGTTATTGTGCTTTCATCAAGGCACTTATGTTAGCGGGTCAAAAGAGCATATTTCCCAAAACATAGGGGGTCACTTTTGTCATTTTATTTCATAGGGGGCAAAAATCACAACTTTTTAAAACTTAAGGGGTAATAAGTTCATTTTAGCCAAAAAAAAAAAAACAACAATGGCTTGAAAAGGAACTCCAAGAAAACATACAACAACACCAGATAGAAATAACAGAAGAAACTCAACAAGGCCCTCCTTCTCCTTTTAAGGTTAAAGAAGTTAAAAAAAAGCTGGGCCAAACACTACCTTAGTTTAGTTCACCTACTTTTGTTTGAATGAAAATATGCTTTACATATGTTAATTCTTTTTTTTTTCTTTTCTAAGAAGCTAAAATGGAATTAGAAACTAAAGGAGAACTAAGGTGTAACCAAAAAAAAAAAAAGGAGAACTAAGGAAAAAGGAATGAGTTATGATAGACAATAGATTTAAAAAAAAATAAAAAATTATGTACTGATTATCTATAATAATGGAATTTCATCGTAATGGTAGGTTGACAAAGGGAGTTAATGCAACATTTATTTCACTCATTCCAAAGGTTGATAGCCATCAGCGGTTAAATGACTTCAGACCCATATCTTTAGTGGGGTGTATGTATAAGGTGCTAGCAAAGATCCTTGCAAATAGACTCCGGGCAGTTTTAGGAAGTGTGGTCTCAGACGCACATTCAACTTTTGTAAAGGGTAAACAGATTTTGGATGGTACTTTGGTGGCGAATGAGGCGGTAGAAGAGGCACGTCGCCAACATAAGGATATGTTGCTCTTTAAAGTTGATTTCGAAAAGGCTTATGATTGGAGGCGATATAATTGGAAGTTCCGAAAGATGTTCCTACTTCTTAGGACTTTCCTTATTTGTTACTGATTCATGTCTTGTAGATCTGCTTTGTTCTGAAGCCCAACAAGGTTTGTTAGCTCATATTGCTTCAGTATAAAAGGAAGACTTCAAGACCTAATTAGGTATTCAAGCCGTCATTCTAAAAAGTTTAGCTTTTAGGGTTTTGAGTCTTTGTGTGTTCTACTCTTGTATCAGTTATGACGCGCAACAACTCTGAGGTTTATCTCGTGTGTGGACTGCCAGGTCCCCCTTTTTCAGTGGTTTTGGCTAGTAACCTTTACCCAAACTCCTCTTCCTTTGTGCTCACTTCTTTGTGAGGTTGGTCTTAAGATTATTTTGTGTCCTGTGAGAATAGATAATATTGCGCCCTTTAAAATATTTGAATTTCTTTCTTGTTGCAAAATATTCACTCATAATCAAGGTTTTCTAAGAATATAATTTCAATAAAATTAATCAAAACGAGTTAAAAAGAAATATATTTATATAACACTAACAAACGGGGGCTTCTAGGTTGAAGGCCCACTTAAGTCTCTAACGTGGACCACTTTTTATACATCGTTTGATTTAATGAATGATCTAGATTTTTTTTTTAAATAAGGATAGAACTTTGAAAGATTTCTACACTCAATCCAGCTCCCTATATCTCCCATATTACCAAATCAACCATAGGAGATCTGAATAACTCACAAGCGGTTCTCGAGAAAGTTAACATACACAAATTGAACCTTCATAAATTGATCTGTGTTTGTCTCCTTGAATCCCTGGCATGTGGCAACATTGAGAAATATACACATATAATTTCTTTTAATATTGTTTAGTGAATCAGAAATAAAACAAAGTGAGCAACAAGCTATTATTGTCATTTCTTTTAATTTCGTTTCATTGCAGCATCTCTTTCTAGACTTTTTTTTTCCTTAAAAAGGGCTTATTTATTTCTTTACATTAGTTCAAATAATAGTTCAAAATCTTTCATTTGGTGAAATACCTTGCTTCATCTTCTCCATGGCTGCCATCATAAGCACCCCTTAAAATGTTAATGCAAGGGCAACGATGGAGGTCGTGGAGGTTTGGGAGCAGAGAATGGGCCGGGGAGGATGAGGAAAAAGACGTGCGTAATCTAATATAGACGATGTATAATAAAATTACCCTAGAATTGCAAGCGGTTCATGGGTGAGTGACTTAATTTTGCTATCACCCTAGAATTCACCCTAACTACTGCAGAAAAAATAATAATTTTGATGCCCCTAATAAAAATAGTGCCATGGGTTTTCTCCCTTCCCACCCACCGTCAGGGCCACCTTTGTCAATGGCATATGTGCTTCCTCGGGAGACTTAGTTATAATTCCATGTATATGGGAGCGTCGAATAAGGGTGGCGGGAAATCGCTTTGTTAGGAGTTACAACCAACGAACTGTCATCGAGTTGTCCCCTATTCGCCCACATGCCGAGCTCGTGACAAGTCCTTATGCTATTCTTGAGATAACATGTGCTCACGGGACCAAATTTTTTACGACAGTACAAACTTGTTTACATGTCAAAGAATGACAACGACTATTATAAAATATTTTTGAAGGAACCAAGTATTATTAATTATTAAGTTTTCAGTGAGTATAAAAAAATAATCAACTGTTGGGCGTTGCCCTCTTTTGTACCAAAAAAATAATAATAATCAATTGTGCGCAATGGTAGAGATATTACATACTCTGTGTAGGGGTTGGGGTTCGAACCTCATACATCCACTTCTCTGCGTTTCATTGTGTGACCTCTAGCCACAAGGTTACTTGACAAATAAAAAAAATATCAATTCTGCGCATGGCAATATTCAGATGACAAAAGCGAAACGGGTAAATATATTTTAGAATAATAATAATAATAACATTGCGAAAAAACATGCTTTTTGGCTATGTGACTATTATTTTTATTTATTTTGCTTACATAAGAAACCCTAAATTATTAGGCAAATAATTTTCTACGGTTGATTTCATAAGCCTAAAGCCTACACTATGTAAGATGATTTATGAAGAAAAACGACATTACACTTAGAAAAAGGATCTTATTGTTTCGATAAGAAACTTTGGGATCATATGTTTCCTTTGTATTTTCAAGAGCATTTATACAATCAATAACTCTATCACCAGCATCTTGTGTATCAGTTGTTGAACTTAGAGATCCTTATCCAAGTCACTCAATGCTTTGTTGAATGATTCAATACTATCATTATAGAATTCACCTGCACATTGACCAAGAGCTTCTTCTGTGGGAAAATGTTGTGCCATTTCTATAAAAGAAGCTTGAACTGCCATGGCTTGATTTATTGACAACTCTAAGATAAGCTTGGAGAGGTCATGGTAAGTTGTGGCTGAGGGGATTCTTGAATCAGATTTCAAAACTCACACAATAGTTGTAATCTTTCCTAGGCCTGTACTCATTGCATACAGCTTCATACAAGTGGCTACTACAAAGAGAAGCATAAAATATGATAGTTTTGTGGGTTTCATTTTTCTAATCATATTAATGATTGGAATCTCAAATGAATTTCTAAGTCAATATATAAACTAACAATTAGATTAATAGTGAATAATGATTAAAAAATATATTTATTTGTGATAGAATTAGTATAGGTCCAAGAAATTCAAATAATAATTTTTTTAAATAGTTTCTATAAATCAATGATATAATAATTAATTTTTTTGACTGAATTCAAGATATCCATCTATGTGTTTGACTTTGACCAATGTATTTATGAAACAATATTATTTTTTTTTGACAAAATATATAAAAAGTGAGTTTAAGTTTGACCGAGGATTTTTAGTTATTTTTCAAATTTATAAATTTATTTTAATTTATAATTGATTTGAACCTTCTAAAATATATTTTATTTTAAATTTAAGAGACATGACCTCTTAAAATGAATAGGAATTTATTTTTATTTATAGAGTACAATATTTTTATTAACATTTCATCAATTTTAATCATTTAACTACTAAAGTTTATTATGATGATTTTGATTTTTTTTAAGGGATGTTGATTTTGATAATGAGGATGCAATGTATGTTTGAACCAGATTGAAATTGAACATCAATTTTTCGAACACCTTTTAAAGAAGTTATTTTTATTTATTTTTTTATAATAAAGAAGGATTTTTCTACCATAAAATTGACTTGTGACATTAATCAATTTCACTAGTTTAAAATTCACAAAAGTCTACGTTGTGAAATTTTAGTACTAGTAGAACAGATGTTCTATACGATGTCATGGACAATAGTTATAACAATGCGATGTCTTGGACAATTGATACGACAACATAGCACAATAAACAATAGACAGAAACAAAGTAAAGTGCAATATAGAAAATACCAAGAGATTTGGTAACCCAGTTCGGTGCAACGTCACTTATCTGGTGGCATTGATGCCAAGAAAGGAAATTCACTCTCAATAGTATCAGTCCTTAGTCTTATGTGAACAAACCTTGTTCACTGCCACTTAACCTAATACTACCCGTGAATTTCCATCTAGGATTCCTCCTTAATATGAGATCCCTTCTTACTCTCACTTAACCACAACCTCAATGATTGACTCAATCACAAATACAATAAGATTAGGTGAACAACTCCAAAAACAAACCAACTCTTGCTAGAAGCACTAGAGTTGTATACAAAGAGAAATTACAACTCAACTACCCAAACCATCTCTATGCTTTGATAATCAATGGCAGCACATAAAGAGATATGAAATAAAGCACAATTCTCCAATGCTTGATTTCGTGAATTGAAACTAGGGTCTGAGCTTTCTTAAATAGCCATCCATGTGTTGGCCTTTTTCTTCAACATGATGAAATATATTTGCATCAAATATTCCTTCTAAAATGTATTTGTATTAAATCTTCCTTCTAGAAACATACGATACAAAAGTATATCTGATTTCCATAAAAACATTTTCAGCAACAATCTTCTAGAAGCACAAAATATATTTTTCCCAAATCTAACTTCAAACACATGACAAATATAAACCGACATAGGAAAGCTTCTAGAACGTGCTTCTTGGAGCACAAGTAACATAAACCAATTCTTCAATCAAATCTTCTTAGATCACACGTGAAAATACATCACTCCAAGAATACTAAATACGACACAACTTCATATAAAGGATGTCGTACTATATGTCTAGGACATCTGGTACAACATCTTGTCAGGACATAATGTTTTAACAAAATGAAGCCAACTAAACAACCAAAAACACAAAAATCTCCCCTTTTGGTAAATTTTGGCTAAAACAATTCTTCAATAGAAAGTATGTGTGTAGGAATGTACACACAATATCCAGATATCTTCTACATACGTCATACATAACATACCATAGAATAAGAAAAACACACCACGAACAAATCAGTTCCACTCCAACCTTACTAGGCATATAACATACCAACTTCCAGTAAAAGTCATAAGACATAACACACATATACTACTCCCCCTTGTTAGCAGAATTTGACGAATGTAGTAGAAAACTCTTCATAAATAGTACTCCATCAGAAAATAGCAACAACAGATTTAAGCAACCAATAGATCCTATCAAAGTAAGATTCTTAACACGAAGCACATCATAATCACACAAACATAGTATTAACACGCAATCTTCACAGAACAACACATACTTCATAGCAAAACACTCAGAGATGCGTAATAGTAATAACCACATCTGAACATAACACATTTGTGCATTAACACATGAACTAACACATCTGAACGCATATAGAACTTCACAGCAGAACACACACAACCGATCAGAACACACACACACAATACATCCAGCAACACACAACATATACTAACATCCATCATATCAACCACATAGTGAATAGAGCTGCTACAAACAAAGATAACACCATAAGAGACATACCATATCCAAGACATAAAAAATAGAGTCATAACACCTTCTACTATTATATATCTCCCCCTTGATTGCACGATTTGACAAAGGCATAAGAAAAAATATTGTTTTTGGAAACATCAGTTACAGACCAACAAAGATAACAATGTTTGGAATATGTGGTTCGACCAACAACCTATTGTGAAAAGTCTAATCTTTCCTCATAGTTTGAGCAAAACCATACTAACCAAAAATCAGCTTGGCCTTTGTTCCTTTGAGAAAAATCAGCTTGGCCATCCCAGTTGTAATACTAGAGGTATGATTTGTAGGTGCCCAATTTGCTCCACCAATCCTGTTCAGAATTGCATACTTCACACTCTTCCCACAAACTTTTCTTCTACTAGAGAACATGATGTCCAGGATATCATCCTCAACATTTGACTCTGTATCACAAGAGGGAACCTGCTTCCTTGGGGATTCTAGAGCCTCTGAGCAACATTACTAGGCAACCTTCCATAGTATTCACAACCTCAGTACTCACACCCTGATTAGCCTCTGTATTCTTAACATTTTGGTTCTCATCTAATTCAATTTGGGGGTTCTTCGAGAGCACACACACATCAACAACATTCTCAAAAGAAGGTTCAACAATAACATCTATTTGAACATGAGATGGTCAAACATCTGGTTCGACAACATCATCAGAGGGGGTTTCTTTTGTGGATTCAATAGGAGGATTTATTTGGTTAGTAGATGTTTCAGAAACAAGACATGTTTCTTTTGTGGGGGGTTCATTAACAACATCATCAACAAAAATAGCTGAAATATCAAGTGTACTAGATGGTTCAACAACCTTATCAGAGACAAGATATACTTGACTCACAGAATCAACACATGGTTTGATAGAGGTTTTGAAAACAAGATCAACATTAGGTTCAACATTATAGGTTCAACTTGTAATAACTGAAGCAATAATTGAAGTTTCAATAACATCAGAATTTATTTACCCACATAATCAAAAGGGTTTGTGGGAACATTGACCGGTACATATGAAGCATCAAGAGAAATTACATTTTCAGCGGTTTTCAAAATGGCAATGATTTTTCTTATTTCTCGTGCATCTCTATATATAGTAAAGAGAAAGTATCCATTTGCACGCTTCTACAACTGTAATTGCTATAAATTCTCATACAAGCAAATACCTAAAGATCCCCTTAAATTCTCAAACTGAACAAAATCTGAAACCTTTGTTAAAATATCTGCCCGTTGTTGTTCAGTTGCTATATACTCATGGTTCATAACTTTATCTTCAACATGTTCCTTGATGAAATGATGATGAATGTCAATATGGTTGGTTTTAATATGTTGAATGAGATTCTTAAAAATATTATTAGCACTTAAGTTGTTTCAGTATGATGTCATGACATCTTAAGGAGACATTATGATGATTGAGGATTTGGTAGAACTCAGGAGGAGCGCAAGAAGACAACCCTCTATCTATTTTGATTCAATATTCATCTCTTTCTCTATCTATTTCTCTATATGTTCTTTATGCTTATTTTTTGTTGATGACAAAAGGGGGAGTTGATAGAAAGTATTTAAGTCCAAGTCTAAACGTATATAGAGCTTAGAAAATTTCCAACTTTAGCATTTGTGACTTAGAATTGGAATCTTAGTTAATTAAAACTGAAGTTTGACTCTGATGAGCTCAGAACCTGAAAGTTTTAATGTTTTAAACCAAACTTTGAATGATTGATTTATCATTATCCTACTTTAAAAGAACATTTAACTTACCTGGATATGACTTATGGGGAGCTTACAAACCACACCCTCTAGACTATCAGACTTAGAAGGGGCTTATAAACTTCAAACTCTGAAATCAACAACAAATGTCTTAAATACTTATGTTTGTCGTTATCAAGGAG
>Ga0315915_1010665_pt1 | contig 10118 bp, 2 predicted proteins | sample MpolbnodulesMG_FD_207738 | JGI IMG/M metagenome (GOLD analysis project Ga0315915, IMG submission 207738) | Medicago polymorpha root nodule microbial communities from Los Angeles, California, United States - branched nodules | ecosystem: Host-associated > Plants > Roots > Nodule | place: USA... | reverse complement strand
TAAAACATAGTAGTTTGTAACATAGTTTGTGTTATCTTTAAAATAAGTTTTATAGGAAGATGTAAAAACAATTTTCATTGGTAGTTGATTATAGAGAAAATAAAAAAGAGAGCAAATTGAATGCACTTTGCATTTAATTTTCCTTTGAAAAAGATAATTTTTTGAAAAAACATAATTAAATATGATAAAAGTTTATCTTTTTTGTTTATAATTTGGGACAAAGAAAATGAATTTTTTTTACTTATAATTTGGGACGGAGGGAGCAACTTTTTTTTTTCTTTTACGGAAAGTAGAGAGAGAACTTTGTTAATTAATCTTTTTTACTTCTCTCAAAAAAAAATTGCTAATAATCCTTTGATGTTTTTTATTCGTGAAATAATCCTTAGAAGGTTGATATTAAAGAGTTCATCTTAGAAACTACCTTTGATTTTAAACATGAATAACCATGTCCATAGTAAGACTTAATTCAACCCACGTTGTTTATGTAGTTAATTGAACAATTTAACTTGAATTTAAAATTTACGATTTCGTAGTTGTGACTTGTGTGTATGACTTTTTTATGGTGTTTGTTGTTTCGTTTATAAACCTAAAAAACAAGCAACAAAAAAAAGTTTTGTGGTCTCAAATAGAAAAACTCAATTAAAAATGGAGTGTTCATATTCAGCCACTATAAAAAATTGATCATTTAAATATTATTTTTTTTGGGTCAACATTTAAAATTGAATTTATATCTTAGAATTTACAGCATTCACATGTTATCTTATTGTTAGCCTGTATTTTTCTAATATGCATTTTGAGAGGTAGTATGGTTGCATGGAATTTTCTAAGTACACGATGAAGTATAAAGATTTCGACACATTGAATTCAACAATAGCCCGGATTTCGACCAGAAGGATTTAGGTTCTCTGAAAAGGCAATACACGATGAAGTATAAAGATTTCGACACATTGAATTCAACAATAGCCTGGATTTCAACCAGAAGGATTTAGGTTCTCTGAAAAGGCAAGACCAAAGGTTTAGGACATGTGGAAATCTAGCCAAAGTTGTCAAAAGGATTTAGTTTTTAGTCGTTGGTCTGTTAGTGAATTTTTCTTGCATATACATAGTAATTTTTCATAGGAAAAAAGGGTCACAAATCACTTATCAAAAGTTCTTCAAACTCAAGGTACTCAGCGTTAGAGAGAAACGAGTGTGAGAATATATAAAAGATAGGACAACTTGGTTTCAAGGATTACCACAACCTCACGAGGTGGAAGCAATAGGATTAAAGGACGCGATAAAGTGGCTTGGTAGTTTGGGTTTATCTAACGTGTCTATCTAACTTGATTCCAAGCAAGTGGTAGACGACATCGCTAGGAGACTCAACACCAACTCCATGTTCGGCGTTATTCTAGAGATTTGCAAAGTTTCACTGAGAATTTATCAAAACTATAAGTTTCATTTGACGACAATTAAATAATGTTGCTCATTTGTTAGTTATATAGTGTCATTATCTTATGTTAGTTCCCAAATTCATTGTCATATGTCATCTTATATTGAGACAATTATTATTAATGAAATGAGTTGATTTTGTTTTTGTCAAAACAAAAAAAAAAACATGATTATCTCCAATGGAAAAACAAATTGAGCTTGACTCTTGAAGTGGAGTCAGGTTATGTACTTGCCCATTCGTATATTTGAGGATCCAAATTTTTCTGTGGAGCTAAAAAAGATTTTTATTTCTTGAGTGATTAGACTGTGTCTTCTTCTTTCCCAAAAAAATGGGTCTCTTCGATTTCTTTGGAATCAAAATAGACTTTCACTCACATTTAGGAAGTTCACTTTCCAAATTATGGTCAGTGGGGTTTAAGCAATGTGGTGTTTGATGAGAGTGATAACTTGTTTGTTGTTGTTAATCGAGTTTTGGATCATTTCAACGACCACTATTGAAGCTATGGTTTTGTATGTAGCATCTCAATTTGCTCAATCCCTCAACATTAAGGATGATATTCAAACGAATCACTATAAAAAATTATAGAAAATTAGAATCAACAATGATATTCGAACACATTTTATTTTCTACACATTCTTTAACAATCTTGTTTTTTTATCTGTTTTTCTATCTCTTTCAATTGCATCACCAACATATCATATTTATACAATTTCTATTTCTTTTTTAACAAGGTGTCAAAAACTAAATTAGTCTTCATTTAAAAAAATGGGGTTTTACAGTATGCGTAAAAGTTAGATATTTCAGCCTTTGATTTGAGATGTGAACCATTTCATAAAAATTTATATATATATTTTTTTTTTAAATCTTATAGTATATCTATAAAAAAAAATCTTTCAAAAGAGCTATAAAATAAAATTATGAAATAAATGACATTTCATTATCTATTTTATTCAACTGTTTCTCATTTGTTCCAACCAAATGAACACAAGTGCGGTGACTAAGCATTGATCAGTCCATTCATTTCATTTCTTCTTTTATTATCTTTCAAAGGTCAAGATCATCCACCTTATTTCTTTATGTTGATATTGACATACAACTAGCCATGCACTTCAGCTTCCAACTCTGAGCATTCATTTACCCTTTGTTAGAACTATTTATGGTTCAATTCATGAAGGGTTGTCATTGTTGTGTCAAAAACAAAGAAGGTCATTAACTTTAGTAGTCCCCTCAACATCATAATCATTTTGACTTAATCATCCTTCATATTCTGATAGGCACTGGATTGTAAGGACCATTTATCAAACTGATTCAAACAAACTAGTTGTAGCTATTATCAAACTCATTCAAACAAACAAACTAGCTATGGGTATGAACTACAAATTTCAAATTGATCCAACCTACCAATCCAAAGGCTACACGCAATTTTATTGAGGGTTGAGAAACTTGGGTATGGTTATGGGAAATTTTACCAGAAAAAAAAAGTAAGTGGTGACACAAAAAGCAACAATATAAAGAGGGAGAATCACAATATTTCATCGGTCGAGCTTTTTAACGTAAGTTTGTAATCTAAGTAGAGACATTAAGATGTTGGAGGGTCTTTGACGTGGACAAAAAAATCGCAATATTTCAACGGGGTCGTAACATTTTCATTTCTATGGCATATTATCAATTGATTTGATTGCTTTACAAAATATCCAAATCCTAGCAAAGTAATGTAGTGGTCTATCCGAAAAAATTTAAAATATAGTTCTATTTTGCAAGATTTTAACAATTTTTCAACGGTTTTAATTTTTGACGTTTTCAAAAGTGGCATACGTGATTTTTGCCATGGTTATACTCGGCTGGTTAGCAGATGTTTACAAACTTCTAATTTGCGGAGGTTTCAAACCTCCCTCACATCCTCATGTCAACTGAAAATTTCATCAATTAACCATTGTACCGTAAAAAGCCAGTTTCTTAATTTATATACTAGTAGTCAAATATGTGATTCATTTTTAAAATTATCCACCTGAGCTTTTTAGTCACATTCCGTCACTTCAACTTTGTATGTAATGTTTATTACAACTTTATTTTTGTAATTATATATTATAGTTTATTTTAGTGGCCCACCTTTGTTTTTGTTTTTGGCTCCACCACTAGATACATTGAGTCGGTGTTGAGAATAGTTTAGTTTTGAGATGTTGGTAGTAGCAACATCATTGCACTATGCAGTGCGCAAGACTTTTGTTTTTTCGACAAAACAGTTTAACATGAGGTTCTAGAACTAAAGCTTCATGTTTTTTACTTGTCACCAAAAAAATGAACTTCTCTGATGGCAGCAGCATCTAAACTGATTTGTTTTGGTAAGGTGTTGATGATAGGTAGCTAACCACAATACACTATGTGAAATCATGATTATGGATAGCTACCCAAGAAACATCTCCATAATCATGCTTTCACCCAGTGTATTGTGGATAGGTAGCCACCATCAATGCCTCATCAAGACAATTCAGTTTAGATGCTACTACTGCCATTGTTGTTGTTGCTGCCATCAAGAAAGTTATGTTTTTCAACAAGAAGTCAAAAGCAAGAAGTGTTAGTTCTAAAACCTCATGCCAAGACTATGCACACTCCTTTGTAAAGAGAAAAAAAAAAGTCTTTGCGCACTGCATATCAAGGTGCTGCTACTACTACCAACGTTTCAAAACTAAGCTATTGTCAACATTGACTCAATGTATTCATCATCATCGACGTTGATGTTGTTTTAATTGTTTTCATCGTGGACTTTGTTGTCACTACTAAAAAAACAAAAATTAGTGAGGGATATTTAGTGAGGGAAAACGTGAAATCTCTCTCTAATTCCGTCACTAAATTTTGCGACCAAGGAATTTGTGAGGAATTTCATTTTTTCCGTCACTAATTTCCCTCGCTAATTTTGTTTTTTCTAGTAGTGTGTTGTCATTGTCACCGAGACCGTTGTCGCTCTTGCTGCGGTTGTCGTCGCCGTTGTTGTGTCACCTCTTCGTTCACTCTTATAAAGGAAGTTCCATGGTTGCAAGAGAACGACCGGGGTTTAATGGAGCTGTGATACTTTAGATCGAAATAATTTGTGAGACCACAAACTTCACTATGCCAATTATCATTCGTGGGGTTTGCACGACAAGTTGAGTTGTGCATTTTAGCATTATTCAAATACTTAATATTGATTTTCAATTAGTCATTTAAATTTAATATGTTACTTACGACGCTCAATGTACTTAGCTCGGAAAAATAACACTTACAATCTCGTACACAAGAATATCACAATATTGTAAAGAGTGGAATGATATTTGACTTGTCAGAACGCCGATTCAAACATGCAATTCCAAGCTTATGAGCACTTGTAGAGTTTTGCCTAAACTATTTGAAAAAAGAAAAACTTACATATCATACAATAATTTTCTAATTAAACGACTCCAATTCCATTTTACATTCCTTATAACACAATCAGTATTAATAACTAAATCCCTATATAACATCACAAAACGACTCCAAGTCTATGATACACTCCACTCCTTATAAACAAAACTAAATCCCTATATAACATCACAAATCGACTCCAAGTCTATGATACACTCCACTCCTTATAAACAAATACACTAGGTTGCCTTTATAGAGTCATGGGCAATTTACCCAAACCAATCAAAAGTTTCCATGTGTACTCCATTAGAATAATCACATTTATTATTTTATTTTGCAAAAATTTAGCATGTATTTTATTATTTGCATATTCACCCCATTTTAAATTAATGATGTTTTACAATTTAAACCATCACATTAATTAAATTTCCCTACTTGGTTTAAGAATGGCTTTGAAAAAATCATTAAAAATTAAAAATATTATCACCCCTAGGAATCAAACAAGGGTGTTCTCCCTTACTTAAATTGGATTGCCAAACCACTTGACCAATACATCTTTTATGAAATAATTTGCAATGCGAAAATATCTTATTAGTGAGCAAGTTTTTTTTTGCGGTGTCTTATAACCTAGCTTTAGTAAAAAAAAAAAACATTTTATATGTGTATATTTAAGAAATAGTAAATCTTTCTTAAAAAAATAATATGAATTCATTCATTTGATTTTTTATATTTTAAATATCATTCTTTTATATAAATTCATAGTTTTATCTAGATTCGATGAACTACAACAACATTTCATTTGTGATCAACCAGATTGTGATTTATTTTAGAAACTATCTTTCGTTTGGATCAAATAAATCGTTTAAAGGTATTAAATGAAAATTTTCAGAATAAATGTAATGTTTGTATTAAATATTTTTACATTTTTTATGTAAATAATATGTTAAATATTTGCATTGCGCTCCTTAAGGATTTTACTCCGTCCGTCCCATTTTATCAGAGCTTTTTTTTCTTTTCACACATATTAAGAAAAAATGTATAAGTGAAAGAAAGAGAAAAATAGTTTTGAGTGTCTTGTCGAGTATTGATGCATTCTTTCTTATCATAAATGCAAAGTAGAATATAGTGAATTGGGAGTGATGAAAGTAGTATTAATTAGAGTTATAATTGGGAAAAAGTAATTATTGTTGTATTGAAAAGTGAAATGGTTCAATTTTTTTTGCAAATGACTCAGTTATTATGAGACAGAGGGAGTATTTGCTTATATATATTGATACAAATTTTTACGTATCAAGATGAGAAAGTTTTTTTTGTTTTTGAAGAAAAGATGAGAAAGTTAATATGACAATTTTGAAAACTAATAACAATTTTTAAAATACATTACTGTAGTGTTTTTTTTTATTTGCAAAACATCGTTAAATAATTGCACCAAACTCGTCGCGGAATTTATGTGTTTATATTTGCGGAAATAGATTTTTATGTACCGGTATGAGAACGTTGATGTGTAAAATTTTCAAAACTATGTTGAGGCAAAATCATGAAAAACAAAAAATTATTTTATTATAGAATTATTATGGAATCATTAATATTTGTTATATATAATTTATTTCACAAAAAAAAAGATATAAAATCTCTAGTCCATACCATTTGGGTCATTGAGATTTGTCAATTTTTCAAAAGTTTGATGATTTCAATTTCATAAATGGAACCTTTCCTAGATTTTTTTTTCTTCATATATGTTGTTGTTATACAATTTAATGATGAATAAGCAAAATATTGACTTTCGCCTAAAAAAAAATCTCACATTCATGCATTGATTAAAAAAATTAAAATTTATGCATTCTTCGGTTAAAAAAAGTTAAAGGTGAAAAGAAAACTCATAGGATTTTTTTTTTAACCAAAGAATGCATGAATTATAATATTGTTGCGAAACATAAACCCTAAATATGGCCTGTGCAATGAGACACGATTATTATGTTGTGAATTGTTTATGAATATGTTGGATGTGGAAATTCTATCAGGAAATACCTCAAGAAAAAGAGCATTCTTGCCCTGATAAATTAAAAACAAATACGAGTTCAAGACTTCCTTTTGTGCTTAGTAGTTAACAGTTTTTTATTTGACTAAATTTTGCTATTACCATAAATATGTCACAAGGGCAGACCATTTCCAATGTTGGAATCTATCTTCCACAACATATTTCCAGCCATGATCTTTTGAAACATGTGTGGAAATTGAGTTAAAAGACTAGACACAAATTCCCACGTTGGGTAGAGCTAGTGTTGTGTGAATTGAAAAAAGTGGAAGTCCCGCATCGGATGGAACACACACATTAGTAGTGCTTATATAGTGGGTTTGTACCTCTAATGGAGGTACATAGTTATGTGAACGAAGTAAGCACTGAAGAAAAAATATATATTGATATATATTTTATTATTTAGAAATGATAATTTAAATAATTAATTTAATCATTATTAGAAAATGTTTTCTTAGTCCCAAGTTTTTTACTAAAATATTTTTGAACGCATTCTAGAATATTTTGGAATACAATCTGAAATATTTTGGTATGCAATCTAATATATTTTAGTACTTTGATCTGAAATATATTTTGGTGCATAATATAATATATTTTGGTACTCAATTGAGATATTTTTGTACTAGATCTAATATGTGAATTACTTAATCCCAAAGTAATATATTACTTGTTCCCAAAGTTTCTCGCTTATAAGTTGTGAATTTTCTCTATAAATAGAGAACTCACATATTGCATTTCACACACTAAAGTTACTCTTAATATCTTTTCATTTGAAACTCGTATTAGATGTTTTTTTTGTCGATCTTGATTTTTTGATCCTGTTTGTTGAGAATTAGAATAAAAATCTCTAAACCATTAATTATAGGTTCGTTTGTTGTAGCTTTTTTTAAATAGATTTTTATAGTGTAATATGTTTTTGATATAACTTTTTTAACAAAGAATTTTTAAGGAAAGCTTTAAATGAAAAATTCGTTTGAACAACTTATCTTAAAATGTCATTCTCGATATTTCACCATTTTGTTATAATTTTTTTTGGATACTAAAATTATGAAAAAAAATCTCTTAAAAAAAAGCTATTTCAAATAGCTTTTCATAAAAATCATTTTTAAAAGATGTCATTTTGAATAAATATGCGATAATTACTATGTAAAATCTCGAGAAATAAATATTTGAGTTAGTGAATGTTAAAATATCTTTTTTAACTTATACCAAATGAATTTGAAATAACTACTATTCTTGAGTAATTTTTTTTTAAAAAAAAAATCCATTTTTAAAAATACAAAGAAAAATCTATTTTCTTTTTTGGTGGTGGTCGGGGTTTGAAACCCAGACCTTGCATATACTATGCATTGTCCTTACCAACTGCGTTAAGCTCACAATGATAAAGAAAAATCTATTTTCTTTTTTAGTGAACGAAAAATCTATTTTTTTAAATCTAAAACAAACGAGCCCTAAGATAAACCAAAAAATCTAGAGATTTTAAAAAAAACAAAAAAACAAAATCCATTTTGGGTTTTTTTTATCATAATAGACTTATTTTTTCAAAAAATAATTTAGTTTATTTAATAGATTATACTATTGATTTTATTCGAATAAGAGATCGAATATTAAGTTATACTATTGGTCCCTAAAAAAAGTGATACTATTGATGATTAAAATATTTTTAAATATAATGAGTAGTTTGTTGAGAAATTTATGCTACATAAATTTTGAAAATAAATTAAAAACTTAAATAAAATATTTTCTTGAAAGAATAAAATATTTTATTGATAAGATCAAAGAAACAACTGAAGTTTGTTGAGATATTTATGCCGAATAAGATATTAGTTTCAGAAAAAAGAAAAAATATTAAGAATAAACGTGAAAGCGACATGTGGCATAAAAAACCATACTTTATACATATACTATATACTATACTATTGATAATATTGATTTTACCGTTCATTTAAAGTATTTTATTTACTATTTTATCCTTTAATAATATTATATTAAATTTAAATAAAAAAATGAAATCCCATTAGAATAGGAAATATTCCAATACAATAGGAATAATACTATATATGAAGGGAATAGATATTTTGGACTGAATTTTTTATAATTCCAATTATACCCTTAAACAAATTTTTCTATGTTAATGTTACATTCTTGGTGGTATTAAAAAAGATAAAGATTTGTATATATTTGTTAAATTACTGTTGTCGTGGAAAAAAGATAAACATGATTTTTGGGTTTGTTACAATTTTAATTTCACAAATATTTGTACTTATAAATTTAATCAAAATCAAAATTTCATATCAAATACTGTTCATAATTTACACACGTTAGCGCATTAAAAAGAGAGGAAAGACGAGCATGTGAGTGTCCGTATTTTCGCTGGTTATATATAGTATGGATATAAAAAAATAATTTTAAATATTTAAACAAAAATATTTAAATAGACTAAGTATGAAGATAATAAAGATATGAAACTATTAATAAATTTTTTGCTACTTGTTCTGGAAGCAAAAAGAGTTTCATTTATTCTTGAATAACTTTCTTTAGAGGAGCTTCTGCTTCGCCAGTGAATGTCTTGGTAGAAGATATGATTTCGTTGATTTCATATCAGCAAGAGTGCATCTTCATTCTTTGATTGCTATTTCTGGCAATGCCGTGGTTGAAAAATGTTTGTCGTCTGATCCCCCTTTTCTTGACTCTTTTGCGGTTTCTACACATTGCCGTAAAGTCAAGGAAGTCACTATGGTGTTGTGGAAAGCCCCCTCCTCTCCTTGGTTGAAAGTGAATATTGATGGTTCTATTCTTGGCGGTCATGCGGCCTGTGGCGGGCTCTTCCGGGACTTATTAGGTACATTTCTTGGTGCCTTTTTTTGTAACATTGGTTTTGCGTCGGTGTTGCACACTTAAATTCTTGCAGTCATTATTGCTTTGGAATATGTGGCCCTTCGAGGGTGGAGGAATATCTGGTTGGAGAGTGACTCCACTAGTGCTTTGATGATATTTTTGAATTCTTCTTTAGTCTCGTGTTTGCTTCGGAACATATGGCATAATGCCCGCAACCTTGGGGTTCAAGTAATTTCCTCACATATTTTCCGTGAAGGTAATTGTTGTGTTGATAGATTGGCGAACATGGGTCATGCAGTTCAGTTTGGTTAGACACCCTTCCGACGGAGTTGCATATGGATTTTTTTCGTGACAGGATTGGCTTGCGTAACTACAAATTTCCGTAGTCTTTTGTAGATTGTTCACGCTTTTTTCCTTTGTTTTTCTCTGAGGGTT
>Ga0315915_1010663_pt1 | contig 10120 bp, 5 predicted proteins | sample MpolbnodulesMG_FD_207738 | JGI IMG/M metagenome (GOLD analysis project Ga0315915, IMG submission 207738) | Medicago polymorpha root nodule microbial communities from Los Angeles, California, United States - branched nodules | ecosystem: Host-associated > Plants > Roots > Nodule | place: USA... | reverse complement strand
AGAGAGAGAGAGAGAGAGAGAGAGAGAGTGAATTTGAATTTGAATTTGAATTTGAATTTGAATTGAGTGAGGTAGGTGTAATGAAGTCTGTCTCATAGTTGTACAAATTTTAGCTATGAAGGTGAAAAAGAGAACTTGTAGCGTGAGACCAGGGATGACAGCGGGGAAATTTTTTCCTTTCTATTGCCTTTACATTTAATGATTCTGAAAAGATGAGGGTTTGAGTGTTGGGCTTAACATTGTTAGGACTCATTTTAAATAGGACATTTGTTTTTTTTCTTAATAATACACCCGAAAATGACATTTCTTAGAGAGAAATTAAAACATTCAAATGTTTATGATCTAAATTGAATTTTGATGATTTTTTTATTGTAAACTTTTTTTATTGTGCTCCCTATGATTAGTCGTCTAAAAGAAAGGCCTTGTTTGTATAATATTAAGATTTAAATTAAGATTAAGATATCAATTGCAAATCAACGGGATATAAAAATTTCTTTTCGTGGATATTATATTAGCCACCGGAGTGCAATAAGGCGATCAGTTGGTGGCACTCCTTTATTGAGGGATTGGGCACGAGAAAAGCTTCCAGGGCAGTTAATTCAATGCATCTTCTTCCACAGTTAAAAGATCCTTAGAGTGAGCTTCTTATACTACGATCATGCATGGGTTTCACCAAACTTTCTTTCCCTCAGGACATGTTAACCGCATCTCATGGAGGACGTGTCTATGTTGCTTGATAAAGAGTTGCGAGAGGCAGTTGAAGATATTGTGATTGGTCGAAGTCCTTTATTTGGGGACCTTCGATGGAATTGGCTTCTTTACCCATTAGGGTTAGTGGTTGGGTTTGTACTCGGTAGTCCTTTTGATGGTCTTCGTGGTACGATTTCATATTTTGACTTTAAAAGTTTTACTAGCAAGAACATTGTCCCTTCTAAAGTGCAACATGTTTTGGCGAGTTCCCTTTTTAGTAAACGTGTTCAAGATATGGATGTGAAGTGTGACATGCCCACCAGGCAGAAATTTTTTTTGGTTGTTTGCAAGCATCGCGTGCTCATGAATTTAATATAGTTATCCCTATTTATGTGTTAGGTCAGCATATGCCAAATGAACAATATCATATTTTCCTAAAATATTTCCTCGTAATTCCATCGTTTCCTATTGATGAGGTATTCCCTGTTTGCTGTAAGGCATGCCTAAATACCTTTAGGGAGCACACACTTCATTGTAAGGAGCTTCCTATATTCAAATATCATTATGTTAGAGATATCCTTTTTGATATATTTAGGCATGCAAGATCATCTATGAAAAAGAAAACACCTTTGAACCTTTTGTCTAACGCAGTAGATGGAAGATCGACACTTATGACAACAAATGTTTGGTGTACAGGTGGGTTGGAGGGAAATATGCATATGTTGACTTAACTGGGTTTGTTACACCGAAATTGGTTAAATAACAAACCCTTAAAGTTTTAATGAGAAAAAACATGTATGAGAACAATTAGGATACTTTAATGTGTGTTTGAATGTGCATGAAATTAAATTCTAAGTATAAGAAAAGTTCTCTCTCTGGATCAAGTTAAAGCTCTAGACCCCGGTCAACTCTTTGGACTATTGGTCAACCCTAAAGACCTTGGTGAAGCTCTGTGTCATGTACAAAATCAAGGCTTTGTATAAGGATTATGATCAACTTTGTGGAAGTCAATGTTGTGGTTCAAGCCTCTGGATTGAGATCTTATGTACCAACATTGACTCAAGCTTTCGTTAATGATGCATGCAACATCTCTTTACTAAAAAAGGAAACTTTATTCTGACTTATGCAAAGGAGTAAAATTCATTAAGAGCATCATTGACGGAAATGAATGGATGATACGCTGACTGCATTTATTTAAGAAATATCTCATTATTCGATCGGGCATTCAAAGACAGGGTATCTTCAACAACGTTCATCAAGCATCAGTATTATATAAAGGACCAAATTTGTTTGAAGAAGGTTACTAACATATACGATACTTGAACATATTCATACAGGTCTAACATGTTCATATATACTATTATAATTATAAACGATCATAAAAAAGCAGTAGAAAAACACTCAAAGTGTATTGTGCCTAAATATGTTTACTATTCATAGAGTTTGTGTAAGCACATATCTTCTGTAATCAACTTGTTGTTGTAAATCTCTGGATTGAGATTAGAAAGCCCTCTATGTTGAGGCAAAGAAATATACAGCTAGGTGTCTTAGTGTTGTTATTGTAATAAGAATTTGATTATAGTGAAAAAGTTCCTTGGAAGTGCAAGGGAACTGGCTGTAATCTCGGGTTTTGGGACGAACCAGAATAAAAATATGTGTTATATATTCCTCTATCTCATTACATTCAACATTTATCTTCTTGCAAAAGAGTAAAAAAAAAAAAAAAAAAGACCAACACAATTCCACCTCCTCCCCTTTCTTCTGTTTTTCTCATCTTTAGGGTTTCTTCACTTGTGGAATTTGGGACTAGGGCTTTTATGGTTGGATAGGCGGTCCATTCAAAGACGTGTCAAGTAAAGTGGCCAACACATGAGAATAGTGTATTCTAACAATCAATTTATTTTTATACCATTTGGGTTTGACGCTTTCGACTCCCTACAATAAATGTATCATGTATAACATTATTATGTCTCCTAAGTTCATGAAAGTTGTGTTTAAAAGAATTGGTTTTATAACGGAGCGTTATCTTTTTACATTGCACTCCTATATAGTTTTATACCTCTGACTTTAAACTAATAATTAAATAAGTTTTTTTTTTGAAAAATAAATATTCCCTATCATTTAAATTTATGATAACTAAATATTATATATCAAAAATGTCGGCCACATAAAATTTATTTATTTTTTGATTTTTTTTACTCATTATAGTGAATATAATTTTAGGGGTGTAAGTGGTTTGGACAAAACTGATGAAACCGAAAATTCAAATTGAACCAAACCGAAAAAGTATCCGACCTTATTTGATTCGGTTCAAAACCGAACCGAACCAACCTAAACTGATATAGTTTGGTTCGGCTCTCAGATTTTAATTTTGAGAACCAAAGAACTGATAAACCGAACTGAAGCTAGCCTCACTCCCGATTTTAATAATATTATCCTTCATCACACACACACACACACTTATGATTAAGTTCAAAATTAAAGTCCAACACAAAATACTTCTTAATTCATTTACTTTCTCCCATCATCTCATCTCATCACTCACACTTTATTTCGTTTCTAATAAAAAAGAACACTAGACGCCAATCACACCTAATCTATCGTTCCTTACCGTCGATGGGATCCTCCATCTCTTGTTAGTTTTTTCATGTTAATTATACAAAGTAGTTTGAAAAACAAAGAATGTGCAAAACAAAGTTCTATGAAATATTTGATTATGTTGTATACATGAAATACAAATTTGTGAAAATATGAATTTTTTAATTGTATTTTCAAGCAAACCGATCAACCAAACCCATCCAAACCAACTAGTTTGGTACGATTTCTTTTTTGAAATAGTAAAAACCGAACCAAACCGAACCGATGAAGATTTCATTGAATTTTTTAATTGTATTTTCAAGCAAACCGATCAGCCGAACCGATCCAAACCAAACCGAACCAACTAGTTTGGTTCGGCTTCTTTTTTGAAATAGTAAAAACCAAACCAAACCGATGAAGATTTCATTGGTCTGAACATTTTTTTGACCAAAAATTGATCCAAACCGAACCGTTACACATAATTTATATAGACAATAAATTTTTTGGTGATTCTTATAAACAATGAAGTTGTGTTTTGTTAAAGAAATGATTTTTATTTTATAAAAATAATTGTTAATCTTTTTTTTTGGGTCAAGTAACCTAGCGGCTAGAGAAATTCGCCTTAAAGGTGAATAAATGGGGTGTCTGGGATTCGAACCCCGGCCCTTGCATATATATGCTTTATCTCTCACTAGGTTAGGTGGTTAGGAGATGTTCCTTTGTGTCTCCGTTTTAGACGCTTATTTGATTTATCGTTGAATAAGTTCAGTACGGTGGCTGAAATGTTCTCTCTTGGTTGGGAGGTTGGGGGAGCAGCGTGGAGGTGGAGGAGACTATTGTGGGAGTTGGAGGAAGAGTTGTTAGGCGAGTGTCGCCATTTACTTTATAATTTTGTTGTGCAGTCTGATGTTTTTGACAAGTGGCAGTGGCTCCCTGACTTGAGGGGGGTTACACCGTGCGCGGAGTATATCAAATTCTCACTACTCAGGTGGATCCTATATGTGCTGACATAGGAGATCTTGTTTGGCATAAACAGGTACCTTTGAAGGTTTCTATTCTAGCTTGGAGGTTACTGAGGGACATGTTGCCAACAAAAAACAACCTGTTATGGCTTGACATCATTCAATGCGGTCAGATACAGTGTGGCGGGGTGTGGAAACGATGAATCAGCTCTTCATCTGTTCTTTCACTGTGATACTTTTGGTGCATTATGGCAGCACGTAAGGAATTGGCTTGGTGTTTCAGGAGCTGATCCGTATACTGTTCATGATAATTTCTTTCAGTTTACAAATGCTTTAGGAACATCGAGGACCCCACGATCTTTTATGCAGCTCCTTTGGTTACTGTGTGTGTGGATTTTATGGAATGAACGTAACAACACGCTCTTCAATAACGTTCATATGTCCATGATAGAACTGTTGGAAAAGGTTAAATTTAATTCTTTGTGGTGGCTAAAGGCTAATAATGCCACTTTTGTTTTTGGTACTCAAAGATGGTGGTCGGACCCGTTACAGTGTCTGGGTATCGACTGACCTTTATTTTTGTTTTATACACCGACAGCTTGTAATTTTGGAGTGACCTCTTGAATACACCTTGTACTAAAGAGGATTCACTGCCGTTGGTTATATAATCCATTTTTGATTCTTCAGAAAAAAAAACTAATAAAATACAATTGGATACTTGTAAGATAAAAAAAAAAGAGCATGTTCAAAAAAATATTAAAAAATAACGATTCTGGGGTATATCGGTGTTCGATGTCAGATAACTCTTGTATTTGAATATCTGGCATAGCTATTTTACACCTATAATTATATACTATATATAGGGGGTAATGGGATTTTGGGATGTTTTTTTCATTATTTATATTTTACATTTTTTAATAATTTTTTAAAGACTTATTAAAAACATCATACGAAACTCTTTTTTAAAAAAATTAGAATTTGTTTTTTATTTTTGAAGGAAGGAAAAAAATTAGAATTTGTTAACACTAATTGAAATTTAAACCTAAAAATCGAATTTCGAGGTATCCTTTTGTGAAGGAACTCTTTATAATGCTTTAAATAAGTCTGTAAAAAATCATTTTTTACTTTGTTTAATTGTAATATAATAACGCAAAACTTTTTCCGCTAGACACCAACTTAATTGGAATCGAGCATAACAAAAAGAAAACATGAGGCAAGGCATATAATTCAAGTGAATGAATCAAACTATTCCATAGATAAGTTCATTACTTGCAGTAGTTGTCCACATATTCCAATAGTATTGTTGCCTCCATCTTTAGCATTTATACCTAACGAAAACATTGTTTTGACAAGTGATCCCTTCCTTAATAGTTGAGAAACCATGGCTTGCTTCACAAATTGTTCCAATAGTTTTGCTTCAATTATAAAAGGACGTAAAACTTGTCCTTCTGAATCATCATATTCATCATACAATACATTACAACCTTACTATCGTATTCATTTTACAATTCAACTTTTGTTATTGCAGTGTTTTATTTTCTCATCTATCATTTTCATTTGGTTGTTTCTACAAAACTTCCATAAAGAATAAAAAGCATAAACCTGAAGTGAAACTCCAAAACTTTTTCTACCATATACCAATCCTTATTGTTGATCTTCTTGCTTCATACTACCACACTACATTTCTCCATCATACAAACAATCCTCTGCTTTCATTTTGCGAATTACAACTTAGAAGATGGCTGAATCTGCGCTTGAACTTGTGCTTCACAATTTGAGCTCACTCATTCAGAAGGAGATTCGTCTATTTATGGATTTCGAGCAAGACTTTAAAAGTATTTCAAGCTTGCTCACTACAATCAAAGCTACCCTTGAAGATGCTGAGGAGAAACAATTCACCGATCCTGTTCATGGCAAAGCTATCAAGGATTGGCTGCTTAAGCTTAAAGATGTTGCTTACGTCCTCGATGATATCTTGGACGAGTGTGCCACCAAGGCGCTGGAGTTGGAGTACAAAGGATCCAAGGGTGGACTACATGATAAGGTACAAAGCTCTTGCTTATGCTCTCTTCATCCAAAACAAATTTCTTTCCGTTACAAAATTGCTAAGAAAATGAAGAGCACCCGAGAGAGGTTAAATGAAATAGCTGCAGAAAGGAACAATTTTCATTTGACTAAGATAGTGAGAGAAAATAAAAGTGGAGTCCTTGATTGGCGTCAAACCACCTCAATCATTTCTCAACCTCAAGTCTATGGAAGAGAGAAAGATGAGGAAAGAATTGTAAGTTTTTTGGTTAACGATGCTTTTGGTTATGAGGATTTGTCCGTCTATCCAATTGTTGGTCTAGGTGGACTTGGAAAAACAACACTTGCCCAACTTATCTTCAATCATGAAAGGGTGGTCAAACACTTTGAGCCGAGAATTTGGGTTTGTGTTTCAGAAGATTTTAGTTTGAAGAGAATGACTAAAGCGATCATTCATGAGGCAACTAACAAGTCATGTGATGATTTGGAACTACAACCACTACAAAGAAGACTTCAAGATCTACTGCAAGGAAAAAGATTTTTGCTTGTCTTGGATGACGTGTGGGACGATAAACAAGAGAATTGGCAGAAGTTGAGATCTGTTTTGGCTTGTGGAGGAAAGGGTGCTTCTATTGTGATCACTACTCGTCTTGTGAAGGTAGCAGAAATCATGCAAACAATACGTCCACATGATATCGAAGCTATCTGACGAAGATTGTTGGGAATTGTTTAAACAAAATGCTTTTGGACCAAATGAGGTAGAACGGGAAGAGCTAGTGATGATAGGAAAGGAGATACTAAGGAAGTGTGGGGGAGTACCTCTTGCAGCAAAAGCACTAGGAAGTCTCTTGCGCTTTAAAAGAGAGGAAAATGAGTGGCGCTATATCAAGGAAAGCAAACTATGGAATTTACAAGATGAAGATAATGTCATGCCTGCATTGAGATTAAGTTACATGAATTTGCCAGTTAAACTGAGACAATGTTTTGCCTTCTGTGCAATATTTCCCAAAGATGACAGAATAAACAAGAAGTTACTAATTGAGCTATGGATGGCTAATGGCTTTATTTCATGCAATAAAATGTTGGACGAGGAAGATATCGGTAATGAGGTGTGGAATGAACTATACTGGAGATCATTTTTTCAAGATTTTGAGAGAGATGTATTTGGCGAAATTATAAGTTTCAAGATGCACGATCTTGTTCATGATCTCGCTCAGTCAATTTCAGAAGAGGTGTGTTGCATTACAAAAATCGATGACATGCCTAGTTCATTTGAAAGAATACGCCATCTCTCAATTGAAAAGAATATTCCAGCAAGTGAAGTTTCAATTTGGATGCGTAACATCAAATCACCTAGGACCTTCTACACAAGATCAGATGATTTGGCTGTATTCAATTTTCGATCTTTACATGTGCTTAAGGTGCCTTTATCTAAAGTGTCATTTTCAATTGGTCATTTGAAGAGTTTAAGGTATTTGGATATTTCTTGCAGTAAATTTGAAACTCTTCCAGAATCCATATGTAAGTTGTGGAATTTACAAAGTTTGAAGTTAGACAGTTGTGATTACCTCCGAAATTTGCCTAATAATTTGATACGCTTGAAAGCTCTACAACATCTATCCTTGAATAACTGCTATCGCCTATCAAGTTTACCTCCGAATATAGGGAAGATGATTTCACTGAAGACTTTGAGCATGTATGTAGTTGGCAAGGGAAGTGGGTTCCTTTTGGCAGAATTAGGACAATTAAATTTCAAAGTAGATCAGCTTCACATCATGCGCCTTGAGAGAGTGAAAAGTGTAGAAGATGCTAAAGAAGCCAACATGTTGAGTAAGCACGTGAACAATTTGTGGTTGGCATGGAATGAAGTGTCCCAATTGCAGGAAAATGTGGAACAGATTCTTGAAGTGCTTCAACCTAATACCCAACAACTTCAAGGATTGATTTTGGAAGGATATACAGGTTCCTATTTCCCAGAATGGATGTCTAGTCCTTCTTTAATACATATCCAGAGGTTAAGTCTCGTAAATTGCAAAAGTTGTTTTCACCTCCCACAATTGGAGAACCTACCTTCTCTAGAAGAACTATACTTGTACATTCGTGGATGTCGGAAGTTGATTTGTCTTCCGGCGAGCATGCAAAGCCTTACTGATCTGAAAAGATTGATTATTTATAATTGTCCTGAGTTGGAGAAAAGGTGTGAAAGGGAAACAGGTGAAGATTGGCCAAAAATATCTCACATTCAAAATCTTAAAGGTATGTTTTGATACTTTTATATTTATGGCTCATCTTAACGATGTTCCTTTTCTTCATCTATCATAGTATTGTATTGAACATTTGGTCAAGTGTTTTATTGATTCATTGTTGCCATTAACTTTAATTCCTGTGTTGTACTTTTTTTCCACAGTTGACTTTTTAAAAAACGTTTTGAGGGGATGAAGATTTGGGTTTCATTTCCATTGCGTACGTAGTTTATTTTTTCAGATCTAAAGAAAGGTGAAGTGCTTGTTGCTTTTTATTTCTTCAGTCATTAGTCATAGCACTATTTGTTTTAAAATTCGGTATTTTAAATTCTTCGGCTGAATACTACAAACAAATTGGGGCTTTTGCTTGGATACAAATATAGTTTTCTTCGACCAAATGATTGAGCTCAAGTTGTTAATTAGCTCCACCAAACGATGAATCACTTGAGATAACTCGAGTTTGATTTATCTAGGCTAAGCTATACTTATCTCACGGCCGAACTTTTGGAATCTCCAATATTTTCCTCTATAACCATTTGTCTTGCTTTAGAAGATATGTGATAATTAACTTGTGAAGATATGTTTTAAATAGTAAATACCAATTTTATTGACTTCAAATAGTCCTTGTTGACATGCAGTTTAATGTGATTTCATACGATTTTATCTCTAATGTGGAAAACAAATAAAATTGTATGAACTTAATAATTTTCCAAGACTAGGGACATTATCATTTATAATGTTTATATGGAGTTGAAAAACAAATTTGCACTGATAACTTAAAATCTGGGATAATTTTTTTGAACTGATTTGTAAAAAATGGATTTGAAAAATTCAAATTCAAAATTATCATGTAAATACTTTCGAAAAATAATTTAAAAAAACACCCAAATTTTATAAAAACAACATATATAAGTCTGTGTGTTTATGCTTAATGAACAACTGAACATTTGATGTGCTAATTGTCTTAAACTCTCGCGATTGCTGATAATCTTCTCATGACAATAGGTACTCCTCTGCAAGCACTTCTACTGGCCTTCATTCCTTCAACCACCTTTTGATTTGCAAGTGAAACCGCAAATTCAATCTATGTGAGGAAAAAATCATGAGAAATCTTGGAATATTGTGAACCTGTTACATCAATTAATTCCATCTTTGACAAGGGTCAGAAAATCCACTGGAACAACAATTCATATGCCAGCTATAACTCATGTGATAACAGACTCTACTGGAAAGGAGGAGCAGCCATAGAAAGTGAACAACGCGAATTGTAATATCTGCGGCAGCCAAATCATACAGGACCCTATTTGATCTTCCTAATTTCCTTATTAGGAAACATGATTCATTTGGGTCCTTAGCAAAAGAAATCAGAGAATTTTTCAGAAGATTGACAGATTAAAGCTCATGATGGTGCCCAATCTATTCTGCCAAGTGATCAAGTTGAGAAACCTTTTGATAGTGAATTCAAGTTTTCTTTATTTATACTTTTTCCTTTTCATTTATGAAGGTATATGGACACCTAAGCAGTAGACATGAATCAAAAATTAAAAAAAAGTGATATTTTAAGTTCAATATATAGCTAGAAAGATCATTTACAGAATGATCAGTGTCATATTGGAGGTTCTC
>Ga0315915_1010656_pt1 | contig 10125 bp, 3 predicted proteins | sample MpolbnodulesMG_FD_207738 | JGI IMG/M metagenome (GOLD analysis project Ga0315915, IMG submission 207738) | Medicago polymorpha root nodule microbial communities from Los Angeles, California, United States - branched nodules | ecosystem: Host-associated > Plants > Roots > Nodule | place: USA... | reverse complement strand
TTCAATCAATTGTAATTGGAGTTTTGTTTATGCAGATGTTAATTATGGTTTGGAATAAGAAACCATAATGAATCTAAGATAATACAGTATAATTTATGTAAATGAAATCCATGTTCAAGTGGTAATTAATGAAAGTTTATCGTTTTAATTTTTATGCTAATTGGATTCATGGTGACAATTAATTTAAAAACTAATAGCCCATGTTAGTCTTTATCTGTTGCCAAAGCAGAAATAATTATTAATTAAGTTTCAAATAAGAGTGATAAAACAATCCATGGTGACAATCAAATCAATTTAAAAATTCTGCTCTTACAATCAGTTTAAAAACTAGTAACCCCTAATAAATATAAGTCTTCAACTGTGTATATTTACCCAAGTCCACTGTCATGATTTCCAAAAAAATAAAATAAAACAGATTATACATTTTTTATAATAAGCGGGGTCTCTTTTTTTGTTTAGCAAAAATTGGCCAAAAGTTAGCAGGTACTAAATCTTGACTGTTGAATATTCATATAATAAATACTTACTTTCCCATCATGGGAAAAACTTCCCTTTCCCATACTAAACCCCACTTAGAACATCTAGTAAGTTTGTTTGTTCCACTCAAGTGTTGTAAAGTTGGTCCACACCTGTAAAATTAAAAGATTTTTTTTATAAAATTAAACACAAAAAGACTACAAACTGACAAAACCACACGAAAAGAAGAACTAATCTCCCATTCTCATTCCTTCTCCCTTTCCCAGCCCATTCTTACTTTCCATTCTCTAGTTTCTTTAGTCTTCTTATTTATTATTCAGTATCTTCTTCCATTGTCGATCTTCGAAAGATAAACCTCTTAATTGTAATTTTTAATTTTATATATGTTGAATCTTATTCAATTCTAATTTTTAATTTGTTTATTTTCGTAATGAGAGTGGACATATCTTACCTTGTTGAGCATAAATTTGTGTAAATGGTGAAAACTCTATTGTTAAAATTTAATAGTGCTTATTTGTGTTGTGATACGTCAAGTGTGAGTTAAAGTCTTATATTGAATGAAGGAGTTAATATTGAACAACATATAAATTAGGGTGCTCAAAAACGCAATGCACATCTTAGTATTTTAGGTGAAGATGTAATGTCCAATTTCATTTATGTTATTACTCTTAACACAATATGTTGATCCGAATCAACGAAACTCCCTGTTATGGCTCAACAATTTGAAAATTGGATTATTGCATGTGTTCTATATTTTATAATGTGTATGTTTTCAAAGTTCGTTGGAAACAATTATATTGTTTACTTGTGCTTTGAAAAGTGAAATCTAACGTATAGAATTATAACAAGTGTATATATGTGGTGCCCTAATATTCAAAATTTATGGATTCATTTCTACTTTCGATTCTAAATATAAGAAAAAGTTGGTTGCAAGAATTGAAATAGTTAGTCTAAATATTATTAGATCATATACATAACTTTATGATGAGGGTAAATCAAGTAAAACAAATTTTACATCATATAGAAGATAGTTTTCATCGTTAAATCAATAAATTCTGTTATTAAATCAAATGAGAAATTATTTGAATTATATGATAAAAAATACATATATGCATGTTACAAAACCACTTTCACTTATTCATGTTCGATAAAACCTATGATCAAATTTTCTTTTATATTTAGAATATGAGAGAATATATAAAATAGAGCTTTATTTATATACGTGGCTTGATTCCCATCAAACAATTAACACTCTTTTGAGTCTTTTCAATAATTTAATTTGTAGAAAAGTAAATAAATTATAGCATATAGTATATGTACCAAAACGAAACTGTAAATTATAGTCGGCTATCCACTTTGGCACTTTGTACGTAAGTCACTTAATTGAATAAATATGAACAATAAATGAAGGGAAAAAGCCAATTACCGTTGGTCATCATTGAGGAATGACGTAGTACATCATCTGGTTTAAGGAGGGGAGGGTATCCCCCCATCGTGCATTGTAAAGGGACCAACCTAGTATATGGCAGTTGTTTCATTTCATTAATAATCCTAACATTGATGTTAGCTACGTGGGCAAGGCTGGTACAAGGACATATATTCATGAATTTATAATAGCTACCAAAGCAATTTAGTATGGCTCAGTTGTTCTGTTTGTTTGCCCTAAAAGGAAAATCTTTTTAGAGGCCCTCAAAAAAGGTTGTGCTGTTTGTATTTCTACCACAACGAAAATTGTGATTATGATACCTAAATGTTTGGTCCATTTGAAAGGTCCAAAATCTGATAATGCCGCAAACTATAAGATTCAAATCTCAAATGGAAGGGTATATACAACTATACAAGTGTGGATTCAATTCAGAGGTTAACTAGATTCAAGCTTGTATATTGTTACTCTTTCATGGTTGTAATGTTGTTAGAGCTTAGAGAATTAAGTTTCTAGTTTAGTTTATTTCTAAATATGTGTTTATTTGTCTTTTCTTTTGGATGTATATAAGACAGGTGCAAATATCATATCATATCATATACTTATAATTGTATCTGTTTGATTATGTGCTATTTATGTACTTTACATTAGTGGGTAGTGATCTGCTCATCATGTAATTGTTGGTTATTCCAACTATTTGAATAAAAGAAATATGATCTTTGACCAAAAAATATTTATATCTAGTGTTTTATTCGTTGCAAATATTATCTTTAGTAGAATAAACTTAGAAAAATTAGAAATCATGAGTAACACTAGTAAGTGTCTTATTTTTGTCACTAAATGAAAAAAAATGCATATTTGATATGACGATATGTTTGTCAGAATCATAGTGTGATAAATTTACTCTACTGTAATATCAAACATGCACAAAATTAATTCAAAAGTATTTTGTTTAGTACTATGTTTTTATTTTTCTCTAGTGGGATTATACGATATTATAATGGAAATTTTCTGGTTGCTTATGCGGACTGCAGACAAATTCATCCTTGTTCAATGCTTGAAGTGACACCCTAAACCTTAAAATATGAATAATTAATTTTGAATTACTTTTACAAAAATACTCTTTAAGATGTTTTTCGCAACGGAGAGAAAAATTACAAATTCTAAAATAATTAATAAAATCATTATCAAAACGGGTTTAAGGTGCCACATTTACACTTGCACATCATAATTAAATATTACTAAATTTATTCGCTGTCAAAACTAAAGAAACCTTCTTTTCTTTAAAATTGCATCTTAGACATCATAACTATTACCGAAAATATGACTATATAACTCATCTTAAATATATGCTTAAATGTTCAATTGATCTCTTAACTTGTTTATAAGTATTGGTTTGATCCTATAAGTAATAAAAGGTCTGTTTAAGTCTCATAACTTTATTTAAAGAATCAGTTTAAATATAACTCATGACTAAAGTAAACGGACACAAACACAAACCATAAAGTGGTGGGTTTCAAAAGCATAAATTCAAGGATCTTTCTCATTCATTTCGTTAGATATCAAGGATAAATGCGTTTTGGCTTTATAGAATGCAAGCCTTTTTTCTTTCTTTATTTTCTCCGTGAATCAAGTATAGGGCAAGTGTTTCATTAATAATCCTAAAAGTGACATGAAGTTAGCTGCGTGGGCAAGGCTAGTCCAAGGATATATTATGTTTATTACAGTTCAGTTGTTGTGTTTGTCCCAAAAATATTCTTTTTTGTTTTTTTAGAGGCCTTGAAGAAAAGGTTGAGCTGTTTGTATTTCTATCGCAACAAAAATTGTAATTATGATACAAACAAAAAGGTTGGATCAATTTTGTTTTTGAAAGAGAAGGGTTGGATCATTTGAAAGGTCCAAAATCTCACAATGAGGCAAACTATAAGGTTGAAATTTCAAAGAGATATTCTTATACGTCTCAAATAGTTTATAAATAGAAAGCACTCATCGCATTAAAAACCGGTTTTGTGAGATTATATTAGGCTCGACTACAATTTCTAAAATGATATCAAAACTTATCGACCGAACCACCTACCATTTATATATATAAATATATGCACACCCATCAAGCTGTGTGAGAGGATGTATTGAAAAAAACTCAAATGTACATACTTTTGATAAGAGTTTATAAATAGTAGACACTCCTTACGTTTTGATAAGAATTATAAAAAGGCGACACTCCTTACGAACATGCGTACGACTTTATTTTTCTAGTGGGGGTTTATGCGAGATTGTAATGTAAATTTATGATTCCTTATGCAACGTGTATTCATCCTTGTACAATGTTTATTGTGACATCCTAAAATATGAATACTTAAATTTGAATTACATCTCCAAAAATACTCTCACTGAGGTTTTTTATTGGCAGCGGAGAGGAAAATAATAAATTCTAAAATAATTAATAAAATTATTAAGAAAATGGGTTTACAGTATCACATTTACACTTACACATCACAATTAGATATCGTTAAATTTATTCGTTGACAAAACTATAAAATAGGAAAACCTTTTTTCCTTCAAAAATACATCTTAAGCATTATGACTAAAATAAGATTATTCAAAATATGACTATATAACCCATTCCTAAGTATCACTATCAAAGCAGTCTTCTTCCAAACTTAAACCTTAAGACTTATCAACTTGTATTTACGATGATTTTGCAAATACACTACAAAGGCAGACAAACACAAACAATGATACTTCAAATTTCGAAAACACAAATTAAAATAAGTATACTTTAATAATTTTTCAAAGATCCTCTCTTTCATTGTGTTAGATATCAAGAAAAATGCATTTTGGCTTTAAAGAGTGCGCCTTTTTTTTTTAATGAATCTAGTATAGGGTGGGCAAGTGTTTCATTAATAATCCTAGTAAAAGTAACATGATATTAGCTGCGTGGGCAAGGCTAGTCCAAGGATATATTTATAAATTTATAATAGCTACCAAAGCAATTTAGTACAGTTCAAATGTTGTGTTTGTCCCCTAAAAAAAGTATTTTTTTTGTTTTTTGTTTTTGATTTTTTAGAAGCCTTGAAGAAAAGGTTGTGCTGTTTGTAGTTCTATCACAACAAAAATTGTAATTATATAATAGAGGGTTGGATCATTTGAAAGGTCTACAATCTCACAATGCGGCAAACTACAAGGTTCTTATCTATTTGGAAGCATTATACAAAATTGTTAAACTCTTTTTAGGCAATTTTGTGAAAAGTCGAGTGTTGAGTTTATACGAAGAGAAACAAATAAGGTTACTCATAAGTTAGTTAAGATGACCTTATCGTCGGCTAGTTTCTAGATTTTGTATGAGATTTCAAATAGTATTAAACACACCTTGATTAATTAATGAAATGTTATAAGTTTGTTTCTCTCTAAAAAAAGTTCATATCTTAAATGGAAGAGATATTCACATATGGTGTATTATGCGTTTCAAATATATATATATTTTTTTTGTTAAGCCAGGAGAATGGGCAGGCATCAAGGAGAAGCAACGACATCCCAACTAGGTTGGCACCCCGCAGAACCCCCATCCTTTGCCGCCAAACTCAAAGAAAAGTTTTATTAAAAAAAGGGAAAAAAAAAGAGGGGGAACTAGGCCAAAACCCTCAAAACAAACAAGAAACAAAGCGGAAAAAAACAGAAGAAAAGAAAAAACATGAAACAACAATCTACGGGACCCTAGAGCGAGGGAACCCACTCCGGTCCAAGAAGAAGTCAGTCTGATGACCCTGAGGCAACACCGAAAACCAAACTGTGCCTTGTGTCGAGTGACCCAAATTAGCCAGCAAATCTGCACAACAGTTTCCTTCCCTAAAGATGTGAGAGGTAATGACCTGTATACCTTGGTTACAAGCGTCATGCCAACGGTTACGGAGCAAAACCGAAACCGAGGAGCGATTTTTAAAGACCAATAATAAGTAACAATAATTATATTTATCATAAATAAAATTATAATTGTGAGTAACAATAATAAGTAATAAGTGTACTATTTTCGACACATTATTGTCACTAATTAATCTAGAAACAAAATTATTGTATATTTGATATGAGATATATTTGTTAGAATCAATGTGATACATCAACAGTCATACTAAACATGCATTAAACCAATTGTGATACCAAACATGCATTAAATCAATTGTGATACCAAATATGCATTAAATCAATTCCAAAGCATTTTGTCACCAATACTATGCCTTCATTTTTATGGCCGGGTTATGCGAGATTGTAATGAAAATTTTTGGTTGCTTATGTGGCGTGTATTCATCCTTGTTCAATGTCTAATGTGACACCCTAGACCCTAAAATATGAATACTTAAATTTGACTTACATTTCCAAAAATGCTTTGAGGTTTTTTTTAGTGGAGAGGAAAATAATAAATTTTAAAATAATTAATAAAATCGTTGATAAAATGGGTTTAAAGTACCACATTTACACTTACACATCACAATTAAATATCGCTAAATTTATTCGTTGTCAAAACAATAAAGGATTGCTGAAAACATGACTCTATAACCCATCTCCAAGTATCACTATTAGATATGGGCTTCTCTCAAACTTGAACTTTAAGACTCGTCAACCTGCATTTATTGTGATTATGCAAATGCAGAGGCAAGAAATCATGACACAAACTTCGAATGGGTGGGTTTCGAAAACGGTTAATAGTATAAAATAATTTAAAAGAACGCGCAATAAATCAAATTGAAATATCATATCATATCAAATCACATTTAGCATAAATCAGCAACATCAAACATATTTTAGGCTATGTTTTCATTCTCTTGATCAGTAACATCAAACAATCTAAGCATCATCTCCATAAATGTATGTTCTCATTCTCTAAATTCATGTAAAATCTAAGTTCTTGCCATTTTGTTGCTTAAGGACAAGCAACAACTTAAGTTTGAGGTTGTGATAAAGGAGCATCATATTATATTTTAGGCTATGTTTTTAGTTATTTTCATTGCATTTGAAGGCAAATAAGAGGTCATTTAGAGAAGTTGTCAATGTTTGGAGGAACATTTTGTATTGTTTTCATTTGAGTTGTTGTAATTCACTTTTATCTTAAATTATGCAGCTTCATATGTGTTTTGAGTCTTTTTAGGGAGAAATCATGTAAATCGGCAAAACAAGACATCACATGAAGGATCAAAGATATGAAGAATGAATATCAATGATTCTTAGAAGGTTTTTGAAGACAATACTAGTTGGGGGAAATTCATCCCAAGTTCAAAGGTATTTCAAGACGGAACATTAATCGAAAAAGGGACGAAAACTGCAAAATTTCTACAGGAGCTACTGCCTCATGCAACCCTGCACATGAGCCATGCGCCCGTGCGCATAAGACAACATGTTCCCATGCGTGTGTATCCATGCGCCTCACGCATGGATACAACCAGAAATTGTTGTTTTTCCATATTTTCCAAACTGGATCGGTGGAAAAAGTCCAATATTCATCTCTTAAACCCTAAGTAATGATGCACTATAAATAGAGACCCTTGCATGCACTTTTATTCATTCAAAAAGCTAGTTGTACAAGGCAAGGGTCAAGCATCAGAGCTTCAAGGCATATGATTTTCCTCCTCCTTCTGTTCTCTCTAGGGTATGTTTTTCATTGTTTTATAATGATGTTTGTTGTCATATACAACTAAACCTCTCTTGATTAAGGTTCCAGATGAATCCCTTCTTATTTGTTGGATTCAATTAATAAAGTATTTTATTGAGTTTAATGGTTCAAGCGTCTGGTTTAATTTGTATATGTTCGTTTCTAATGCTTTTCAAGTAGCGGTTAACCTGATCTATAGGTGGAGTATAGGATTGACCTAGGGATGGCAATTGGACCCAAGCCCGATGGGCATCAACAAAAAATACCCACAATGGGTAGGGTAAAACCCCGCTTTTATGGGTATGGACTTGGGTCCGAGTAATTACCCATAAATTTAGATGGGCACGAGTGCGGCAAAGGACACTATACTACACAGCCCCGTAACCCGCATATACATATTTATATTTGGTGTACAATTATTTAATTTATTTAGCTATTTAAGCATAAACCTAAACCTAAAAACTAATACGGTAATCGTTTTATCCTTACCTTCATAAGCTCACGAGCTACAAATTTATGATTTAAATTAAATTTGATGTTTATTTTAGCATGCACTTTTTTTATATGTATTTTGAATGTTTTTATTTTAATTTTGGAGAAATATTTTGGATGTTTTTTATTTGGCTAAATACTACGATTTCTACTATTTTATGAGTTGCTTTAAAAAAATTTGGATCATAGTTTTATTTCAATTGCGATGTTTTTTATTATCTTTTTATAATTAAAGTGCGGGTAATGTGTATGGGTATGGGCACTTAGGTGCCTATGGGGTATGGGGAAGGACACTAAAGTTGTTACCCACGAGGGTACGAGCTCGGGTACGGGCATTTTTTACAAACACGAGTATAGGAAAGGGTACTATAGTACCCTATCCATTGGGCACCCATTGCCATCCCTAGACAACCCTACCTCCGTTCAAACAATACAATAGTAAATTGCTTATTTTTAAATTAATATATTTTAATTGAATCCTAGTATGATCATTAGGGTGACTCATCTTTAGTGAACCCCATGGTTAAATTGCGATGATATAAAATTAAAACTTTCACTGTTATATCACTGTGTCATATTCTACTTTTGCAAATCAAAGACAAATCATAAGATAAAAATTAACCGCATTCATTCCAACAAAGAAGGAAGATGGGATTCAAGGATATCCTAATCGTCGTTAGACATCTAAATCAAACCAACCTAATATCGCATTGGGCATGGTAATTAAAAATCTGCAACCGTGTTATCTCTTTTTATTTTATTTACTTTCAATAAATTCCGCTAATTGTTAAGTTGAATGACAATATACGTGGAGGCGATAACTTATCGTTTTATTCCTTGTTTACGATTTGATGGAGTTGTCAAATTGAATCCATCACACTCCCAAGACTCATAGAAAGATTTCCTATTCTTTTAAGAAAAAATTGTAATTTTATTTTGTATAGAGGCGGTTTTAGATGGAGGAAAGTACTTGGATATGAAAACTTTCTTTAGCTCATTCCATGTAGAAATGTATTTGGATGACAACGACTGTAGCCAAATTCTTGCTCTATCCCTTGAAAAAGGTGAGAGTTTAAGCCTTATGGAATCGCTTGTGACACTATTCATTTCCAAAGTGTCACAATACTCAAGAAAAATATCTAAATGAAGATTTGGATTATATGCAGACACACTATAAAATATAAAATTTATTTTGTTGTCCTGTGGAAAACAAGGACGGTTTTAGTTCAAAATTATTAACTTCCACCGTAGGACACACAGTACTTGAATGTGGATCCATAATAGAGGGATTGCATAGTCTTTCAAAGGGTGATGTTTAGTATCGGAAAATTGTGATCTTTCTCCATCTTAGGTTAATTTAACATGAGCCTTTAATTTAATATTAACAAATATCAATGGATAGGATTCATCTAAAACTTTACCTGAAACATTGATGAATTTTAATAATAAAATATTGATATAATTTTTTTTTAAACTGGACCAAGTCACCTAACTTTTATATATTTATATATTTGGAACGAATAAAAGGCTGTGTTATAATTTATATTTCTAAAAAAAAATGAACTATGTTATTTGTTTTCCGAAACCAAATTTTAATATTATTTTTTACTTTCACAAAAAAAAAACTCGACTTTTTTTATTATATATACATATTTCCGGTTGACGGACACTCCGTACTCATCTATATGTTTTTTTTTTATTCTAATGCTAACACTGTATAAATAATTTTTAAGAAATTTAGATTTCAATTAATATCATACGTATAACTGTTTGTGGCTTATTGCGACAAATCATAATTATATATTTACGTTATTCATAAGTTTTAGTTCAACTGATACGTTTTTTAAAATTATTAAATCGAACGTTGGAAAGGGTTCGAACCCCGACTCTTTTATCGTCATTTCTTTTATCTATAAAAAATAAATACATTTACGTTAAAAAAAAAACTATAGTCCAACTTTGATTAGTGGCATTAATTTATTTATTTTTTGACAAGAGCATTAAAATTTTATTGTAATGGCATTAAGGAAAACACGGGAGGGTAAAAAAATATAAAAAAAAAATCACCCATAAAGGGATAAGGAAAACAATA
>Ga0315915_1010655_pt1 | contig 10126 bp, 4 predicted proteins | sample MpolbnodulesMG_FD_207738 | JGI IMG/M metagenome (GOLD analysis project Ga0315915, IMG submission 207738) | Medicago polymorpha root nodule microbial communities from Los Angeles, California, United States - branched nodules | ecosystem: Host-associated > Plants > Roots > Nodule | place: USA... | reverse complement strand
GAGAGAAAAATAAATAAAAAATGTTAAAAAGAAATGGTACTATTACACGTTGAAAAAATAGAAAGTAATTAGTGTCATGGTGTAGTCTAGTCTCAAGGCAAGTAATAATGAAAATCTTGGAAAAATAACATGCTTGTGAGTCTCTAGGAAATATTATACGTGGCAACTACTAGCACTAGCATAATTTTAGTCTACTTACACTTTCGGTCGGGCTAGGACACCGATGGGTTAAGTTTTCAACAACCGAGCCCGACTTATAACACCCGTTTAAACTCAGTTGTTTCTGAATTTTACACCCGATTATATTTCGAACCCGACCGATTCACTCAAATTGATGTCGGTTTGAACGGGTTGCGGGCGGGTCATGGTTTTCTGCTCACCCCTAACGGGTAGGTACCACATTAAAGATAAAAGAGGCACAAGACATGCATAGCAAAAGCCACAGGTAGCTACAACAGCAAATCATGGGATATAATTGTCTACAAACATCTTACAGAAATACCAGGACATAATAGTGAGACCAAAAATCCTTGGTACTTTGAACTTATGCATCCCAATACTCTACATAAATGTATCAAACAATAGTCTCTAAATCCAAAGTGAAAATTAAATGACAAATTCATGGGACATGCTGAGTTCCTGATCTAATAATCCCAAAACACTGGTATCTACATGCTATGAGAATAAGTAGATTAATCACAGACATATGATTTCAGATTGAAAACTGAAGTCATTATAGACTATAGTATATCACATCTCAATATTTCAAGAGGAAATTTGAAGAATAGCAACCATAGATCTTAATAGATCTCCCTTGGGTTTTTCCATGAACTGGCGTAGCTTCCCTCTTTCATCGACCTTCACTAATCCAAAATCATAAGAAAATATTAATATTTCAGAAACCGAATGTGTAAATATCAGCACATGAATTAATATGCTTCTGCAGATGTAGATCAGTTGTTATGTGAAACATTCACAGTGAAAGATGATCAGCAAAAGCTAATAATACCGACCTGCACAAGTTCCATGTAATCCATTTGATAGAGCTAATCACCACACAATATCAGAACGTTCTCTATTTTTTTATGCTCAGCATCCTAAACTCAAGTTCCAGAAGCTTATTTAATTTCTAATTGACAAAATTCCTGCTAAATCTACAATAGTATGACCATGAAAACTATTATTGCATACCTCAAACAACCAAAGGAATCGTCTTACAACATCGCCAATACTCTGAAACCACTTATTTCCCGATTCACCGAGTGTTTGAGTTGCTGCTAATATCTAACATAACAAATTTCTAGCCTGTCATGATTTAAGTGAAAGCAAAAAACTAATTCACGGTAACAAAAAAAGAAGTGTACCTCAATAAAACTACCGCCACAGTTGATGCCACCTACCAAATTATATGTTCGATCAATGTGAAGATTGATGGACTGAGAATTGAATTGTGTAAGAACGTAAATTTTATTAATTCCATTATTGATACAATTACTCATTGGTATGTTAACCAACCTATAACATCAACAATAATGAGCTCCATATGTTGATTCTCATTGCTACCAATCACAATCCAAGAATCAATCACCCTAAATCCTATTTTCCAAATGTCCAAATTCTTTTTGAGGTCCTTAATGTAGTCATAATCCCTTGACATTGAAAGCCCTATACACAAATACAACCATTCATGATGTAACTTCCTTTTGTTCATTTTAATATTGGAAAAATTACACAAAATATTAAATGCACTCTAACATAATTCTCTCTTTTAAATATGGAACCTCAGTAATCAGAAGTTAAATTTTCAAATATAGCTGCAATGATTTTATGTAAGTTTTCAACTATAATGCCAGAAATTAAAATAGCAGTTGTATTAGATCTTTTGCATCCCCCAAAATTCAATCACCACTCTGAACTTCAATAATCATGCACTACCTTTATAAGCAAACAAAATTATATAAAATAGTTCTAATGCTTTTTGTAATCAAATTTTTCTGTCATCAATTTTCTTAATCCGTGTGCATGCAAAAAATTCAATCAACTTTCTGTGATCAATTTTTCTGTAATCGGTTGTGTTAGAGCTTTTGCATCCTCCAAAATTCAAGCACCAAAAAAATGATATTAATCATCATAATCACTTATATAATCCACATGAATGCATTTATTTATCAGAATCACAACACCACACATGCTAAGATGATACCTTTAAGTAAAAAAAAAAATCTTTCTGGAAACCAAAAATCATCTTTCCAGATTAATCCAAAATAAATCCAAAAATGCAAAGAAACAAACCAAAACTGAAAAATTAAACCCTTAAGATTAAAATAATATCTTTCTATAGACATGCAACAAAAATCCCCTCAGAATAAAAAAAAGGAATAAACAAAGCTTTAACATCCAATCGGATGGCAAAACAAAAAATAAAACACAGAATGCAGAAAACTCATTCAATGTAAGTCATGCATGGTTTTAGATTCATGAAAAAAATATATAAATAACCTTTGATGAAGAAGAAGCTCAAACAATGTTTTTCAGCTCAAATAGCTCTTCCACTACGATACTTAGGGGTGTTCGCGGTGCGGTTTGGTTCAATTTTGAGGCTAAAAGTCATCCGAACCGCAAAATAAATAAGTATGTGGTTTGGTTTGGTTCGGTTGACTTTTAAAATATAACCCAAACCAAAACAAACCAAACCAATCCGGTTTGGATTGGATCGATTATTACGGTTTTTTTAGACAACTTTTTTTTTTAACGTTAAAATCAAATTAAAAAGGTAAAGCACATATTCTCAACAATGTTTTAAATTTCATCAAACATTACAATTTTTGTTTCTATCTAACAATGTTCCCAACTACGTAGACCAAATTAAAACGTGGACAAAACGTAATCCTATTTTGTAAGAAATTCAAAAGACTAAAATTTTAATAATTCTCTAAGAGTTCAAGTAGCACATAAATACATTTTTGATAGAAAGAGCAAAGAAGAAACTTAACCGGAGAAAATTATATTTCATTTTATTAAAGTTTTCATTGAATGTTTTTGAGTATTGATCTAGATAATATGTATTTAATTAGTGTTTTTCTTATATTGCGGTTTGATTTAGTTTGGTTCGGTTGGTAAAATCAAAACCGCAAACCGAACCAATCCAAACTGAAACCGCAAAAAACCACATTTGATTCGGATGTATTCAGATCATTTTTATACTCAACTGCATGGTTTGGTTCGGTTTTGAACACCTCTACCGATTCCGATGAAGCAAGGAAATTATGGAAGGGAAATGTGTTTTTTTTTTTAAATATGGGAGAGAAATGTTGGAAATATATATATATATATATATATATATATATGAGCCAAATGATGATGAGGTGGCATTCACCATATTTAAAAGACTTATATGATTATCAAATTGCCCCTCATATGGGCTAAAATGGAAAATCATATAGTATTATTTTCGTAAGTAGACTTGTTTTTTACTGCTAGTTAATAAAAGTTGTTTATATTATCAAAATTAGTTTAAAGACTATAAACATGTTTGTTTAATATTTTAGGCTTAATACATCATTTGGTCCCTTAACTTATTTTTGATTTTCAATTTGGTCTATAACTATAAAGTGTCTCAATTTGGTCCAATAAATCTTATGTCGTTTACTATTTTGATTCTCTCCGTTAGTATATTATGAAATCTATTAACTTCTTTCCACGTGTCAGTTAAGATCGATGATCAACGGTTGAATTTAAAAAGCACACATGGCATACCGTGGACTCATAACATATGATAACTTTTATTGTCATCTTCTTCCCTCTTCATCTTCATATAACATTTATCAACCTTCATAAAAAAAAAATGCAATTTTTTTTTTAAATCGAATTTTTTTCCTTTAAAAAATTCATCATTTTCAACTTCATCAAAATCCATATAATCAAATCCTTAAACATATTGTCTTCTTCTTCCCTCTTCATCTTCACTTTCTCTCCCTAAAACCTCTCTCACAAGCAAAACAACGTTGTTTATTTCCTTCTGGAAATTTTTTTGAAGCTATCTTTCATTTTCACTGTTCCTTCTTTCTCTCTCAACGATATTTATTTCTCTCTCAACACTATTTCTTTCTTTCTTTCACTGTTCCTTCTTTCTCTCTAAATCCTTGATCTGCATCACTTTCATACTCATACACTTCGGACTCTGTAGTTTTGAAGCTATGAAGGTAACAATGTGTGTTATATTGCAAGTATGAAGCTATGAAGCTCGGAATTGATAATCAAATTTAAATTAAAGTACAATAAGTTCAATCTCTTGTCTTTTAGCAAATCAAACACAAACTATAAAAGCAAGAATGTTTCAATATCAGGACCTTTTGTCATAAAAATTCTCAAAAAATCATCGAATGTTAGAGGCTTGTATATGGGAGGAGCACCAGAACATGTCAAAGGCTTTGCTGGTTCTATAATATTTCCGTTTGTTGGACGGATGAAGTAGGCAACGGTGGTTCTTGCCCTGCCTGAATTTGTCACAACACGGTGCTCTGCTCCTATCAGCCTTCCATTACTAATGATCTACACATTAGTGAAAAAAATAAAATTAGTTCAATTTCATTAACTATATGCAAAACATTAGTGTAAATGTTAACTAATTAAATACATCTAATATTTATAAAATCATAATTAAATAAAGTTAAAAAAATTTGGTTACCATACCATGTAGAAGTAATTAATTTTCGCCGTGAACCAGTTCTACATACAGGGTTGGTTATTCCTTACCAAGTGAATTTTCTCCACGGGCAAAAGTGTATGGGATCAAACCCGTCACTACCTACCTAAGTAGGAGTCTAAATTTCTTACCACATGATTTAATCTTTGTTGATAAATATAAGTAATTAATTAGTTGACTATGTGTAAAAAAAATAAAATAAGGGTCGTGTTAACTTGTGCCCTTAGGGCACATGTTAAACATTAATTTTATTCCATTAATGGTAAGAATTTAATAAAAAAAGTTTAATATTTAACATTTTGAGTAATAAATTAACACAATTTTCAATACATAATTTCTATTAGTGGAATTCTTGACATATGCCCTAAGGGCTCGGTCAAAAAAATAACATATGTCATAAGAACACAAGTTAACGTTTTCCATAAAATAATAGTAATAAGGTTTTTTCTAGATTACATTTGAATAAAGATGGGTAATTTACCCACCAACCAATGAAAATGCGTAATTTATTGGTGGGGTCAAGATAGTTCATGGATACCACCTAAAAAGGTGAGTGTTCATTAGTTGAGGTAAATTACTCACCATTCTTCCATGGGTACTCTAGTTGTCCCCTAGTAATAAAGATGTTAAGTTCTTAAAGAAAAAAAGCACGTGACACTTATAGAAATACAAAATGCACGAGGGTTTCTACTTAATATGAACCTTTGTAGTGCTTCAATGATATTTATACATTAAAATCATAGTAATAAAGATGTTAAGTTCTTAAAGAAAAAAAGCATCGAGTGAAACGCATGCGTGTCCCACGTTTTGGAAATGAATCCCACATAAAATGTGAAATCCATACGAGTTTTATGCAATAAGGGAATGAATCTTAAAAAGAAAGTTAAATAGAGTATTTATAGCAAAATTAACTTTTTTTTTTTATCAATGATAGTATACCAAAATGTCCTTAAAAATTAATGACTCTTTTTATACATTTGTTAAAACTGGGGAAGGAGAATTTTTTTACTATCAAAGCGGTACTAATGATCATTTTACAGCCGTTGTTAAATTGATGTAAATTTAGTATTGTGAAGTTATAAGACTATGCTCTTACCACTGAAGTAACACAAAAGTGTTTGTTTGATTCAATTAAATGAAACGAGGAATAATGTAGGTAATGAATTTAAACTTTAAATGGAACTAACAAGGGTAAATGTGAATAACTAACTATCTTAATTGTTGAGCAAGTGACTAAAAATTAGTGTGCTGGAAGTTTGAAATCGTGACACAATTTTGGTACCGTGATAAGATTTTGGCACTGTGACAAGATTTTCAAGTTAGGATATAGGTGTATTTCTGGAAGGAAATTGTGACATAGTTTTTGGTTAAGGGTACAATACAGTATTGCATACGAGCTTAATCGTGACACGATTTGTCTAGGCAAATCGTGACGCAGTTTTGCCTAAATCGGAACAGTATATAAGCATCATTTGGCAAATTTGTTGAGCAAGTTTGGTGAATCTCATGGAAACCAAAGTAGGCAAATTTTAGGGTATTTAGATCCTACAGATTGAGGGTCTTTAGGTGAGGTTCAAAGTTTCAAGATGTGAATCTTTGAGAACCAAAAGAGGGGGCTCTTGGGGGAGGGTTGGTGCCTTTTGAAGAGAGATTCATAGGATTGGTAAACACTTCAAATGAGAGCCATTTGTGAGCAACTTGAGTGAGTCTTGGGTAACCAAAAGAAAAGATCCTTAGGAAATCAAAGGCTAAGGGTTGGGAAACAATTGGAAAACACATTGGGTGAGTGAAATCATTGAGTCTGTTGTTCATAGGAGGAGATTGAGAAAAGGGTAGAAATTAGGTTTGTTCTTGGTGCTTGTTGAAGATAATTTCTTGTAACCCTTTTGTATCTCTTTGTAAAGAACTGATTGATAGTGAATTGGAGAGATAAATCTCTCCCCAAAGTAAGACATTGTTGGACTGAACTGAGCAAACATTTTTGGTGTGTTCTTCTCTTTTCTCTACTTTCTTTATCTTGTTTTTTATATGGTTCGATTGTTGTTTTGCTTTACACTTGGTTACGAGATTCAGATCTAAATATGTTGTTGTTGCTTGTGGTTACTGGTCGCCATTTATACTTTTCTCACGTATCTAAATTTCATTGATGTGAGATTTGAAGTTATTGAATTCACAACATGAATAATAAATTATCCTTCTTGTCTTTATCATAAAAAATTAACTTCGGACTTAAAAGATTTTTTTTTAGAGAAGACATATAAGAAAATTAGTTAAGTGCAAATGGCTTTTTTTAATCTGATCAATAAAACAAGGGTATTTTAAAATGTACCTTTCATAGGAACTTTTTTTGCAAAAAACTGTCATTAGAAAATAAACAAATATTAACTTAGGGGTGTTTTAAGAATGATATTATCAAACACAGTAAAAGTAGTTAAATTCACTTTTTTTTTAAGACCAACAATTATAATGATTAGTTTTGTTTATATTCAAAATGGGAGAAAATAATTACTTTTCCCAGTCCTTTATATGAGAAACCTTTCAAAAAAAAATTCTACTTGTAAGAAAATATCAAAACTTTTAAGGTTTGTTTATTGCGTAATTTTTTTTAGCCCTCATTTAATGTCTGTGTTTTTAATATTAGTGATTATATTTAACACTTCAAAAAAAATTAAGGTATATTTGTTAAAACATTCAAAAAGTTGCAATAATTAATGATTGTTTTGGTTTTGATGATTTTTTATTTTTCTTCTTATATTAAGTACCAGAGGAAATAGATATTTTGTTTACATTTTATGAAGGGAGGGATTACCTGCAAAAGAAGCCCAATGTTAACCACAAAAGCATATGGAATTGGTTCAACAACAATCCATTCCCCATCTTTGAAGACTTGAAGAGCATTTATATCATTTTCTTGAAACAGAATGGTGACAAGGTTAGGATCTCTGTGCTTGGGTGTTCCCAAGGTTAAACTTGGCTGTGGACAAGGTGGATAGTGATGACCTAACAATAATGGACTTTCACTAAGTCCACCAGAACAATATTTGGGGTCAAGTCCTAACCCTTCACATATCAACTCCAATATTTTAAGCCCCAGGGCTCTCATTTCTTGTGTATATTTTGCAACTATCTCACTGGAAAGGTGCAACAAAAATATTGTTAGTTAAATTATTGAATTAATAGTTCAACTATAAAATATGGTAATTATAACTATAACAACTAGCGAAATCATTGAGTGTCCGTCTTTCCGCTCTTTTGACTGCGCTAACGTTTGAAAATTATGAATAATTTTTTTTTTATTAAATTTTGATTTTGATTAAAACTAAAAATATAAATGTGTTTTGCTTTCAAGTTATAACAAATCAAATTAACCATGCTTATATATTTCAATAGCACCAACAACATAAAAAAAAAAGATAATATAATTTTTAATGACACCAACAACGATCTTTATTATAGAAAATATTATTTAAGGGTATAATTGGAATAATGAAAAAGTAAATATAAATATATTCATCTAGTTTGTTATACTTTTTAAATGATAAACAAAAAAAAAAATCAAACATATATATATTCATATCGTGTTTATTACATTTTTTAATATTTAAATTTATTCTTATCTATTTATTACATGTGTTATTTGTATTAAAAATTGAGGGTATTTTTGGAAAGAGAAAAAGTCAGTCCGAAAGAGCTGATTGAGGTTGTTTTCTTTATATATAGTATAGAAGTATAGATATTGATGATAATATATAATAATATTAAACAAAATCAAAAAATTTCAAAGAAATATAAAATCTATATTTCATGTAAAAATGACTTAATATTAATTTGTGTTTTCTCTTTTTCTCTAAAAAAAATAATAATTAATGTGTCCATATTTAATTAAATTATTTTTTTTCGCACACATTCTTACAATACTGGTTTCTACATGCAATTTGATCTGCGCATAGCTAGGTAAAAAAAAACTGAGCTACTCCCTCTATCTTTTACTAAAACATTATATTTGTTTGTTATTTTTTATTAAAAATGGTAAGGATATATTTTGGACCATCTTTTAGTGGTTTGTATAAAAATAAAAAACAAAAAAAAAAAAAAATTGAAAACAAAACTTTGGAAACTTGCATGCAGCTTTTTCCCTTTCTTAAAGTTGGTAGGTAGTTAGTTAATATATGCTCAATTATTATTCATTCGTACTTGCAGATTGATCTTGATTATTTGTACGTACGAAGAAGTATAGCCTTGTGGGTGTTGTTAATTTCATGCAGCCAATGGTACTAATCATAACCATGCATATGACACTCTATAATATGCAACAATATATAGTGACATTCTATATGCAACGGTATCATAAGGTTTGAACCATAAGTTCCTGTTGTTGTATGGAAGAATAATGGAAGACTTATAAAGGAATAATTGAAAGGGCAAACAAGGAACGTTAAATACTACTCCCTCTTTATTTTATTGTATATCACTTTAAAATATATATTTATTTATTATATGTCATTTTTTGATATCAATAAAACATTAATGTTTTTTTTATCATACAATTGATTATTTATGACTCATGTGGAGAGTTTGTTGTGGTAGCACAATCAATTAATATACAACGCATGTATTCTAAGATGGCCTAACCGAAAATAAGTAGTTTTATTATTTTTTTAGAGAAAAAAAGTAATTTTTTATTTTTTTAAAGAAAAAAAAAAGTAATTATTAGAAATTGCATCATCAACTATTTCATATTTAAGATATATAAAGCGAATAATAGAAAAATTTCAAAACCATAGAAATTCTAACAAATTCTAACTAACCATAGAAGTAACGTATTTTGGTATGATTTTACTAAGAATGTAATGGAATCAAATGTTTGACTGTGACCTATAACTCTCACAATCAACTTTAAGGAAAACACACAATCAATCTATAGGATAGAGGTGGTATTTGTCAACTGGGTACACATCAACTTCCACAATCAAGCATCTCTGACTCGAATTGAAAAAAATTATATTATCTTGATCGTTATCAAGGATTTTAATTTATTTATTTATTTGATTAAAAAATCTGACCTAGACCTCAAGGATTAAATAAAGTTGCAATTTGGGAAGGCCAAAAGAAATAAAAACAGTCGAAGAACATTATTAAATAGAAGAAAATTTACCAAATGATTAATGAATGATTAGTCGTAGTCCGAATTGGAGATCATATCTATTTCTTGTCATTAGGCATATATTTGTGGTTTATGTTAATTTAAAGTTAAATCTTCAATTAAACAATTGAATTCAAGTGATTACCGAGCGTTAACAAAGACTAATTGTTAATAAGAACTTTAAGTTATTTATTGGGTGAAACAATTTTTAATGAGATTTTACTTACCTCATTGTCGTGTTTCTGATAACTGTGACATTTGACCTCTAAAAAAAATGT
>Ga0315915_1010653_pt1 | contig 10126 bp, 4 predicted proteins | sample MpolbnodulesMG_FD_207738 | JGI IMG/M metagenome (GOLD analysis project Ga0315915, IMG submission 207738) | Medicago polymorpha root nodule microbial communities from Los Angeles, California, United States - branched nodules | ecosystem: Host-associated > Plants > Roots > Nodule | place: USA... | reverse complement strand
CAATGACAATATATGTCTCGTGTTTTTTATGTATCAATGACAACTACGTTTCCCTTATTTTTATGTATCATTGATAAATATGTGTTCCATGATTTTTCTTCATTTATTAGTAACAAATATTTGTCATGTTTTTTTTTTATAAATCAATGACTTGTATTGTGTTTTTTATACTCTTCACTGATAATTATTTGTTACGAATTTTATTTAAGTATCTTTGGTTTCTACGTATTTTTTATATTTATTGACGACAAATGTTTGTTGATTGTTTATAATTGAGTATTAAGCAGATTAACTTATCTTATAGTTAATTTCAGATTCAACATATCCTAACTTATTTTTATTTTGAATAAGTGGAGTAAGAAATTGATGTTCAACATTTTCTATTATTTATTTTTGAATGAAATCATTATAATTATTTTGTTAAGGGAGACTGAAGTTAATGTGAATTGATGAAATAGAAATATTGCAATGCAACATTTACTTATTTGTTAATTTTAATATATGAAACACCCCCCTCAAAAAAATATGAAATGCAATTAATGTTGTATTATTTTTCCATTTTCACTCAACTCTTTTGAATAACGTGACATTTTTTCCTTAAAAAAAATAACATGTCATTTTTGTTTTATAATACGATCATTTCATTGCTTCTATTTTTTTAATATTTTGTTTGTAAGACCATTTCAATTTTAGTTTTTAATTTTCACAAAAAAATTGAGGGACAAAAAAAAAGTTTATATGCAAGAAGCAATGTAATCAATTGAGATTATAATTCTTCGACTAATGCAAAATATATCCTATAAATAAATAGATATTATATAATTTGAAAAAAAATAATATATTTTTGCAAATTTAATAAATTCTAATTCTAAGTTTTTATTTTGAAATTTTGTCATTTATATAAATTGACTAACAATCAAAACTATTGAGCTAAACTTTTCATTTTAACATAAATGGTGGCATTAAAAAAAAGTTTGCCATAAATGGTGATTTGATTATGATTGTTAGTCAACTTTGCATTGTCATTTGCCACATGTAATTCTTCCTTTGTATTTGATCTTGATATGCCATGTGGATTGTTTCATTTTCTACATTCTCAAATGTATGTATAGAGGATGTAATGGTTGTGATTATAACTTTATATTGTTAAAAGACTTGAGCATAAACTACTTCGTGTGCATCGGATTTGGATATAACGCAATTATTGTGTGGATGCAGTAGTTGTTCTCTACCGTCCGATCCGAAATGAATGGTTAAGATCTGACACTGTGAAATTGTTGAAATCCGTGATATGAATTTAGAACCGTCTGATCATTGATTGATGGCCAAAATTTGCTACTGCGGCAAACTGTGTGAATTTGCTAGAACAGTAAATCCATATCTGTGTGCATTGCACTCTAATCGATGGTTATAAGATATATTATCTCCGTCTCTAATTATAAAATCATTTTGAGAACTTTTTTTGGGTACTTTTATAAGACCCTTTTGATATTTCTAACTACATTAATTGTTTCTTTACCTACATATCTCTATTTATATACTTTTTTCTTCTTCTTAAATCATCAACAAATAGCATGTTAAAAACATAAACTGACTTTATCTCTTAGAGAATAAAATTGTAAAAACAATAGCGATCACAAACAACTTTAATACAAATATCAACTTAGTTAATTACCGTGATTTTTCCAAAAGGATATTAATTATATTTAGCGACGAAGATAATTTTTTTTAAGAAAGCGACTGTATTTTTTTGTTTGTTGAAGAACCATTAATTTCGTTGTTGTTGTTATTGTTCTTAGTGTGATAGCATTGCACCACACAAGAACATCATATGCAAGATATTACACTAAGATGTAACAACAATATCAATTATAAGAGTTTCCTTGTCACACCTTAACTACATCTTTTTTATTGTATCTACTACTATGCACTCTTTACTACGAATGAGTTGCATTAATCTTGCATTTACTCAAAATAAAACAATGGAAAATGATAGTTGCAGCGAAGAATATTATCACGAAAATTTCCCGACCGTATGATTGCTTAATACCTTTTCTAAATTATATCTATTGTCTTCCTTGATTTCCGGCCAACAAGAATTCTAATTGGTTGAAACATGTTCGTGATGCATTCATGATAAAATTTGTCGCGGTCAATAGCAATGCTCTTTTCGAAGAATGCTAGCAACACACACTTTTCAACACACTCTCTTTGATTGGTTAAAATTCACATGGTCCCACCAAATCATGTGGGTTCCGTATAATTTTGGTGGGTTCCATGTGAGTTCTAACTGATCAAAGAGAATATGTTAAAAAGTGTGTGTTAGAATGTGTGTTGCTAGCATTTCTTTTTCTTAAAATTATATGAAGATGTTCTGATTGAATTATTGTAGTGTGGTTGTAATTTTCTTTTGATTGTAAGGGTGATTATGGCGGTTCAAACCGTCACAATGAGCAATTTTTTTTGCCGAAATTAACGTGTTTTTTGTACTGCAAGAACTTACAAGGTCACACACAATGAACAAATAGATAAGAGATAATATTTTATTTAAATTGGATTTAAATGTACTCAAATATATGATATTGAAATTGTTTCTAAAAGATTTATTTTGGTTTCAAATAAAATCAAATATAAGTTTTTGAAATTGTTTCAAACTATTATATTTTGGATTCAAATAAAATCATATATATGGTTTTGAAATTGTTTCAAAAAGGATATATTTTGGATTTAAATAAAATCAAATATGTGGTTTTGAAATTATTTCAAAAAAGAATATATTTGGATTTAAGTAAAATCAAAATATCTTGTAAAAAAAAAGTAAAATCAAAATATGGTTTTAAAATAGTTTCAAATGATATATATTTTATTTTAAAATTTTTAAGATGCACACATGAGTCTATAAACATAACTCACATGGTGGTGAATATCATTACCACTTTTCAAAAACCCTAAATGAAAAGAACCTTTAGTCTCTCTCAAGCACTGATTTACTTAGCTAGCACCGGTCAAATGTCTGTTCGTGTGAACTAAGTAGAGATATTGCTCCTTTTGTTTTGCTTGTGATCGTAAGCGTTTAAACAACAAGATTTATGCATAGAGGTAACATCCCTATCACTGATTCATGACAAAATTTTATTGATTTATAACAAAATAATTGTTGATGCATAATGTAATTAAATTGCATGTTTTTTGTGCTATGTATTTTGAACGCTTTCGGATTTTTTAATCAAAAAAAACCAAAACTCTTCGAATTTTAGAACCCAAACGAAAAAAAAAGAGACTTTTAAAAGGTGCATAAAAGTATCGGAGGGTGGAAAAACTTCCTAAATATTTTTCTGATTTGTGTTTTTCTAAGGACCCGTAAGATTTGTTTGTTCCTCTAAAATAATTGTTTTTTTAGGCTTATTCTAACTAGCGTTAAAAGGACACGTTGTGTCCCGTGAGCATAGTTCAGTTGGTAGACAATACATTATTATATGTAGGGGTCAGAGTTCGAACCCCAGACACCCCACTTATTCACCTTATAAGGTGAACTTTAACCACTAGACTACCTGACAAAAAAAAAAGGGGCACGTGTATAAACTACAAATAATAATTTTTATGAAATTTTAATTTTGATTAAAATTATAGGTATAACTATTTTACACTTTTATATTGTAACAAATTATACTTATTTTTTTTCAATGACACCAAAAATGTAGCAAATATAATAAATATTTTTTTTTAATAACGCCAACAATATAACAAACTATACTTGTCTTTTATAAGCCCATGTAAGTTAATATGAAACATCAAAAAGCCCATTTAATTCAATATAAAACAATAAAAGGTTTGACCTAATTTCATTATCCTTGGGAGGAGAAATTGTTGCATCCCCTATTTTTCTCTCTCTCTATCGGCGTGCTTTTTCTACGCAAATCAGTGAGTCATTTGTTCTTTCTTCTTTCATTATATGTCTCTATATATTCTTTTCTTCTTATTGTATGTGTTGCTCCTTCAACCTCCTTATGTTTTCATGAATCATGAATCAAACATAACATGTTTTTTCTTCCAATCATTTTTTTTTGTTACACATCTCATCTTTTTTCAATTATTATATAAACCCTGTTGGAAACAATTTTGGTCCGACTTTATCGGTCGAATTCCAAATTACGATAGTATTTTTCCTTAATCATATATAACATGTTTTTTATTCCAATCATATTTTTTTAATATTTTTTTGTTGCAAATCTTATCTTTATCGTCCGGATTCAAAATTACTAGGTTTTTTCTTAGAGTCCGTTTGGTTCGAGAATTAGGAGGGGAGGAGAGGGAAGGAGAATTAGAAGGGGAGGGGAGGGGAGATATTTTAATTAAAAACGTGTTTGGTTCGCAAGGGGAGGGGAGGAGAGGGGGAGGGATTTTAAAATTATTTTATTGTTTTACCCTTAAACTTAATTAAATAAAAGAAACTACCCGATTTTACAATTTCAGAGACCAACCGATGACAAACACACACACTTCTAAGCTGCCGGAATTAACATTAAAAAAAAAAGGATCAACAAGCAATAATAAGTTGAATTAAAATAAGATAATAATAAGGTCGTTGGCATCAACAAAGTAGTAGTAGAAGTGGTTTTAGATGTAACAAATAAGAGTTATAGATAATATAATAATAAAAATTGTTAAAAAAAATATAACAAAATAATAATAATAATTATTATAAGAATAAGATAGCTTAATAATAATAAATAATAATAAAAGTTGTTACAAGGTTAATATTGAGATTTGAAATTAATTTAAGGATAATTATGGCAATGCAATCAAATTTTAAAAAGATTTGCTCCCCTTCCCTCCCCTCCCCTTCTAAAAATTGAACCAAACACTTCAAATTAAAAATCTCCCCTCCCCGCCCCTCCCCTCCAAAACTCTCGAACCAAACGGACCCTTAGTAGTTGGAGAGTTGACGCACAAAAAAAAAGAATTATATCACCAATTCATCGTTTAATTGAAACTCTTATACCGTTATATTATCTCTATAAAACTATATGGATTAATATGTTTAATAAAAACATATCAAATTATTTTTAACCCAAAGGTGTTGGTTTGATTTGTTTTGGTTTTTCTGTTTTATGGCTTGGTTTCCCTTTTTTATTTGTTTATCTTTGTTGGTTATGATATTAGTTGTTTTGGTTTAATGTAAGAAATGTCATCTTTATTGCCATCCGTTCCTAGTCATCTAATTACGACATTTGAGTTGTCTCGTGTTGGTTTGTCTTGTGTTGGCTTTGTGTTGGCTTTGAGGGGGTGAATTTAGTCCCAAATCGGTTAGATATGACTCTTGATAGACACACCTCACTTTACAAGCTGGTTTTGCAAGGATGTGTTAGGACCCAAATTTCTATATGTATCAGAGTCTATCTAAGATCTACCGTTGGAATTCCGCATTGCCACGCTTCATGCCCATCGGGTCCGAGCATGAGGGTGTGTGTTGGAAATTCTTCCTTTATCGTGATCCTTCCTTAGTCATCTAATTGCGACATTTGAGTTGCATTGTGTTGGCTTTGAGGCGATGGATTTAGCTCCACATCGGTTAGATAGGACTCTTGATGAGAGTTTATAAAGAGAACACTCATCATCTTACAAGTTGGTTTTGTAAGGATGAATTAGGCTCCAAACTTCTACATTTAATCTCTTATTTTAAAATAAAAAAGCATATAAAAAGTTAAATTTTAGAAGACGGGGTTTGGTCCACCGAATTAGTCAATCTTTAGTCTAAACACCGAGTTTCAAAAAAAGCATATAAAATTATTTTAAATTATGTAAGACTTTATTGAGATGATTTATATATAAAGTAATTGAGCATTACAACATTACTCAAATGTTAATTGACATAAGTTCATCACTCCTTGTATAAAATGGTTAATATTAGTCGTCAATTAGCAAATTAAAGATAGATATTGGAGACATTATAACAAATCATGAGTTTGTTAGAATAACAACTCTTTATTTTTTTCAAATTATATTATAGAGTGAATTGCTAACCATTGTCCATCATATCATATATATTATAGTATTATTTGAAGGTGTATCATGTTTACCTTTGCGAATTATTCAAAAAAAAATTACTTTTGCGAATGCGAATTTTTGTAGTTATGATATTTGAGGACATTTTACCTTAGGAGGAATAACACATCACACAAAAAATATACTTTGGAGTTGTTTGATAGTAGAGATACGATGACAAGCTTCAGAAAACTTGCCATCAAACCTTGCAACAAGAAGTCATCACACCGTAGACTTCAAAATCAAGTACAGGAAGTTGACCTACCTTTGAATTCTAAATTCAAAAGTCAAAAGGTACATTTACGATATTAAGATTTTTAACTTTTATCTTTTTAACAATAATCATTGATCTATTATTATTAGTGTTTAGCTCATCTATCCAATCTTTTTATTGTGTTAATGCATATACAAACATATATACCTATCTTTTGCAATAACACTAGCGTTTAGACGGGCATATGGTGTCTGCCTGTCCGCTTATTTTGTTGATCTATCATGTATAAATTACAAACAATAGTTTTTTGTGAAAGTTAGATTTTGATTAAAATTATTTTGATTTTGAATAAAAGATAGGTATAAATATTTTGCACTTTCATATTGTAACAAACTATACTTATTTTTGTGCTCGTGAGCTTAACTCAGTTGGTAGAGACAATGCAACCACAAAAAAAAAAAACTATACTTATTTTTTTCAATGTCAAAAAAACTATAGCAAATATAATATAAATTCTTATCTTTTTGAATGACACCAACAATATAGCATTCTTATTGAAAATTTATGTAAGGATATAATTGAAAGTGAAAAAGTCAGCCCAAAATCATATATTCTCTTTATATATAGTATAGATATCCCATAAAAAAACAATATAACCAATATAATATAAATTATTTTCTTTTTGAATAACATCAACAATATAACATTCTTATAGGTAAGTTTATTTAAGGTTAGAAAGTGAAAAAGCCACCCCAAAGTTATATAATCTCTTTATGTATAGCATAGATTATTATTATTGTGATGAGTTGAAATTAAAGATCAATTTGATAAATTGATGGAGATTCTGACACCTTTCTAATTAAGGTATATCTCTCTAACATGCATATTGGTGTGTGCGTAGTTTTGTTTATAATAAAGTCAATTTTTTATTTCAGAAGAGGAAATTTGACCGGTATATTTACGCCGATATATTCAGTACTACTAGTTTTGAACTCATAGGTAGAGTAAAATATGGTAGTGAAAATGCTAGAGATGAGGCACAAAGGAGTTTATTTTTGCAAGGAACAAAGGAGTTTATTTTTCCTACTCTAGATGACGGAGAATATTGTGGTATTTGTATGGAAGTCTATTCTTACCTCAGGGACCCCAATGATTCTATTAAGTGGTCAAGTTACCCCATGAATCAAAGGAGCATGAAAGTCCAAGCTAGAGATAAAAAAATTATTTCACAAGTAGCGGAAGAGCAAATTTTTCCTACTCTAAACAACAAAGGAGAATATTGCGCTACGTGTATGGAAGACTATTCTCACCTGAGTGAATCAGAAGATTCTATTAAGGTGCCAAGTTACCCTTTGTATCAAGGGAGCTTGAAAATCCAACATACAAATTTAATGGTTAGTGATAGTTTCTCCTTAGGCACCAAACCATTAAATGATAAACAAAAAATTGACTTTGTGGAAGCATTAAACTTAATGGATGATAGAGATCTTGCCAATGGTGAAACCTCCCTTCCGTTAAGCTCAATTGTGGAAGACATGGAACTTGTTCAGTCACTCAACAATAAACAATCATTAAATGATAAGCCAAAAATAGACTATGTGGAAGCACCGAAGTTAGTGGATGATAGATATGTTACTCATGGTAAGACCTCACTTTCGTTAAGCTCAACTGAAGAAGACATGGAAATTGTTTGCTCATTTAGCAATAAACCATCATTAAATGATAAACCAAAAATTGACTTTGTGGGAGCAATGATGTCAGTGGATGATAGATATTTTACTGATGGTAAGACCTCACTTTTGTTAAGTTCAGTTGAGGAAGACATGGATCTTGTTCGATCGCTCAACAATTTTTTACCCACTAGGGGTAATCATCTTCCAAGACCAATTATTCCGATTGGACCTAGGTTTCAAGCAAAAATACCTAAATGGGAAGGTGGAACCGACATAAAACAAGGTAATGATGATGATGGTTTAAAGTGGTATGGCACCCAAATTTGGCCAATTCCTTTTATATTTGAAACTAATATCTAAAACATGGTTTGAAGTGGTTGAGCACCCAAATTTCTGCCAATTCCTTTTATAGTTGATACTTATATAAAAGACATAAGAAAAGGTAGATTGTACTCTAAAAGACTATTTAATGAGTTATACAGTCATTTATTTGTAACTCTGAAAGTATATTACTCTCTTTATTTATTTTAAGTGTCGTTTTAGCATAAAGTTCTACAACTAATGTAATATTATTTTCCTCCTATTATACTCTCATTTTAATTCATCATCTACTTTCGGTTTCCAATTACTTGGCATATATACTATACCTCTCTAATAATTTTTTTATTTTCCTGCACATACTCTCTCTTTCCAATAAGTTTGACTCTCTCTCTCTCTATCTCTCTCTCTCTCTCTCTACCACTGTTAGACCTAGAACCACTATATATGATCCCTATATTTGACTCAAGTGCTTTATTGTCATTCAAATCAAACATTGTATGTAACATGATAACTATAAAGTTGGGTAATAGGTACTATGATAATGAGGGACATGAGTCACCTAGATCAAATTTGACACTCTTGCATAAGATGAGAAATATCTTTAGGCTTCTTGATGAATATGAATGTAAGAATGAATGTACATGCCGAACTAAGTCAATATGAGATATTGGACCTATTTGATACTCAATATATTCTAGAATCAAAAAATATAAATATTAAACTATTCAAGGGTGACACAATTTATGTTTTGTGTTTGATATAAATATTAGTGTAAAAGGGTAATTATACGCATGATAGTTATCACTGAACAGTTTTGTCACATGACATTCTCGTCATGTAGGTGAAAATGACGAATTGTTAGATGTCTATTTGTCACATGACATTCTCATCATGTAGATGAAAACGACGTATTGGTAGATGTCTATCTCTTTTTATAATATTAAATATATATGATTTGATATTATTAAGAACATTTACAATTATTTGAACAGTTAAGTAATCTATACATTTTACATGTCCTGAGTGAATGAAAATAAACAAGCCATTTAGTAGTGACCACATCAATAGTTCATGAAACGAGCAATCATACAGAGAATCAAGCATGTACAAGTCAACACCAAAAAGAAATACTACTTTCTGAAACAAAACTGGAATCTAATGCCAAATACTCGTACCGGCCCCTAAAACTTCTAAATAACCTCTCATCATACTCATAACAGAAACATCAGGTAGCATCACAATAAGACCAAAAAACGTGTAACTCAAAGCAGCAAAAAGCAGAACCAGCCAGCAAACTGAAAACCACACTACCAACTCCAACCACCCGACAGCAAAACCGAAACCGAAACATGCTATGGCACAGAAAACTTGCCGTGGATGAGTTAAGCATATAATGATTTTTTTTAATTATGCAGCTAGATAATGAAGAAAGATAACTTGTGTTAATGTGACAAGTTACAACAATAGTTTCAGTGATGGTCGATAATAAATTTCAGACTGACTGATATTATAGGAGACAATTCATTTTTTAGGCTCATTTACTAACTGGTATATTTGGTTTATAATATAAACCAAATACATCAATTATTCAACGAACCTAAAAAATGAGTTGTCTCTTATAATAAGGAAGGAGGTAGCATCATTTTTTACCACCATTGAACTTTCAAAACTAAATATAGAGCCTAATTGATGGGAAACGAGGAGAAAGTGACATATATGACAGCCGCTACTTGGTTTTGAATTAGAAGGAAGAAAGCCACTCTCCCTCTTGATGTGTTTAATTAGAAGAAAGCTCCCTTACTCTCTTAATAAATTAACCACTAACATTTGTTATTGAAAAAAAAACAGTTTGCTATGTCTTTCATTGAGCCTT
>Ga0315915_1010652_pt1 | contig 10127 bp, 6 predicted proteins | sample MpolbnodulesMG_FD_207738 | JGI IMG/M metagenome (GOLD analysis project Ga0315915, IMG submission 207738) | Medicago polymorpha root nodule microbial communities from Los Angeles, California, United States - branched nodules | ecosystem: Host-associated > Plants > Roots > Nodule | place: USA... | reverse complement strand
AACAATTGAGCAATAGTTTTGTAGCACAATCCATTAAGCACTCCATTTCCCTTCCTAGCGTTGTATAAAAAAAAAATAGTACTTTGGATACAAAGAAAAAAATGCTTAATGCAGTTTTGACTGTAAATTATAGCTGATCAATTTGGAAAATTCTTTGCTTCCTGACCTACTACAAGAAAAATGGTTGAGTACGATAGAAGAAAATGGAAAGAATCCATCACAATCATCTGAAGCAACATCAATGCATACTTTCTATAAAGCTTTACTTTCTCATGAAAGAGAAAACCACTTCACTTGAGAAGGATTAATGTGTGGTTGTCCAAACTACATTCTTTTCTTTTTTTTGGTCAAGCCAAACTACATTCTTTTTTTTTTTTGGGTCAGAAGCCAAACTACATTCTATTAAGGTCAAAAGTGACTTTATAAATTATGCTTTGAATTTGTGGAGAATTATGAAAATTCTTTCCCAATAGGATGTACATTTTTTTTTTAAAATATACGTTGACTTGTGGTTTTAATTAGTGATCGCAACATTTTTTATATTGTAGAGAATTACCGTCAAATACATGCTTAATTAGGTTACGTTGCAATTTTAACAATGTCAAACACCGTTATGTTGTAGCTCAAATCACAATTACAGGTCTTTATTTAAAACAAATTAAAAATGCATAGACTAATAAATTGAAATTTAGTTTTTAAATCACCTTTGACTATAGGATTGATAACATAGCTGGTGAGTGAGGTCAACCATGTTATAAAGTACTCACTCCAGTTCTTTTTATAAAAAAATAAATTGGTTAATAAAAGGTAATGTATTTAGTCTATATTATGAATCAAATACACAATTTTAATTGATCAATTTGTTTCTTCTAAAAAGAATCGGAGGGAGTATAAACATAAATTGGTCCGTCCAACATCCATGCATGGTCCAAAACAATAAAACAAATTAGATTATTCTTCAACATTAATAATTTAGTTTTTTTTTCTTCTTCTCATAATAGAACATCAGATTCCAACTAAAAGATATATGCAATAGAATATTCCTTCTATGTTTGTATTATTAGTTAGTGTATGAAAACAAATCCTATACACATGGAGATCACTCATACACAACAAGTAACCGCTACTTTATATAATAGAATAGAAAGTCCTTTGTTTCATCCATATCTCTGCCTTATATACTTAGGTCAGAAATATATCTCACAACCATCTTATCCTTTTTTCTTCTTCTTCTTCTTCTAATTATTGCAGCAGAAAAAAAATCTTCATGAGGGTCTTAAGGTTGAGAACAGCAACAATTTGGTCCAAGTTGAAGTATTTTCTTCTGGGATTGTTGGAGCCATGGCCAGATGATGGCAGAAGGAAGTGAGGACATTATTTGACCTCACACAAGAAGTATGCCTCTAGGCAAGTCTGATGCTTGGCTTTTCATCTCTGTTTGTTGGTTTAATTTCCTCAAAATCAAATAAGGCATGGGATTGAATATTGTTTACTATAGTATATGTTTATATCATTATCATATATCATGTTATGAGATATTATTATAAGTTATCTATTTCACTTTGTCATTGAAACAACTCTCTTGGGATGATAATGACATATATATTATGTAGCCTTCTCTGCTATATCATAGCTGCATTTATATTACAATTTGTATGAATCAAAATCAGTTTTTTTTTCCTGCTCATATTGATCCATGTTGTAGGAAAGACACTTATTTTGTGTCTAATAGGTATAGATATTTGACACGACACCGACATATGTATTCAATTACTTCCATTTTCTTCAATTATATTGATGTTAGTGTCGTGTTCGTGTCTGTGTTCGTGTTTCTTAGGTATTTATCATGTATATATGCATCTGGCATGGCCATGGAAAGGTCAGAAAACTAACAGCAAAAGAATATTGTTTTTTATGTAAATTAATTAACCAAATATGGTACTGTGTTGAATATGATAAAGAAAAATCAAGTGATCCTTTCTGGCTTTTCATTATTAAAAGTACTTATTAATAGTTTATGAGTTATGACTTATTGTAGTGTACATGAAAGGGTGAGAAATAGTAAAAAAAAATTTTTGACGAAAAATAGTAAATAAATTGTAACTTATAAAACGGAGTGAAAGAAAAGAATTAGTGTACTACACAAGCAGCCGGCCACGCATTTAGATGATTTAAAGTTCGGTTAATTACAATGCAATTCCAACGGTAGATAATATTATTAAGCACGTACTTTGTAAAAAAAATATATATATATTATGAACCACATATAAATTTCTCAATAGAAATATAAAGCATGCAACAAAGCATCTTTTGTTCGGATCTATCAATAAAATTTTATGTTTCAAAGTTCAAATAGTTGGAAACCAATGGAAGAATTAGTACTTGTGAATAAGTTTTTTGAAGGTATATTAATTATTTGCAGGTTTTTCTTTAGTTGCAAATTATTGGGTGCTGCTAATTTTGCTCCGCGCATCATAGTATTGATTTTTTTTTTTAGGGATCATAGTATTGAACTATTGATGTGAGTTTAATAAAATCCACAACAAATACTACATAAGGTTATTAAGAGTTATTGTAAAAAAAAAAAAGGTTATTAAGAGTGAAACATAGTGTCCATTTTTTTGTTAAACAACCATGGCGCCCGAATGGTATTTTGCATTTTAAGTCACCGAAAATAATTATCTTTATCAATATTATTCTTGTTTTTTTTTGCAGAATTTCAATCTTAATATTACTATTGACAAGTTTCTTCAAAAAATATTACTATTGACAATGTTAATTAGGAGAATTATTTTAATTAGTTTCCTTATGAAACTTTTAGTCATGACCATTTGTTTATAGTGGGGAATGTTAATTAGGCGAGGTGGTGCTTTTTCAACATAAATCCAAATTAAGGACATAGATCTGTAGTTTTCTCCAATAACTTAGTTCTTATCTACCACACTTTACTTGAGGATAAGCATGATAATTCCATAATCAACTCTACCATCCATTGTCCATTATCTAATTCATTATCCTTTATTAAAGATAACATCCTTTATTAAAGATAATAAATATGGGTTAGAGTCCAAGTGTCCCACCTGGAAGAAAATGATGTGCACCAACAAACAAAAGAGTCCAAGTTAGTTTAATGATAACCTGGCCTATCATTAAACCAACTTTTACTGCCTTATGAGTCATCAAAAGGAAATAAAGACAAATCAAACATGACGACTAGTTTGTTTGATTAGATCAAGGAGAATTCAATAAGACTTGATAAATTCCATAATCCAATATAAGGGTCTATCATTGTGATCAAGACTGTTATTTTACCCTTTTGATACTTTCCATTCTTTTGTTTTGACTTCAAGTGGCAAACATGGAATGGATGTGTTTCTTGTGAACTTTTTGATTGACGAGTGAGTCGCTTGAATTATGGATATATACACATAACATGTTTAGGTAAAAATTTGGAAATAGATTTGACGCAGTCAATAATCACGGTCGTTAATGATTTTTGAAGATTAGATGGTTGAGATTTAATATCTCTACTTTTTGAAATCACGATGTGATTCTTTCAATTGTTATTCGATGGTTTAGATCATTTGACTGCAATAACAATATAAATTACTGGTTATATAGAGTAAATACAAGTTTGTAATATTTTTGCTAATTTAGGGAGCTAAATGTTGTTTTTTCTTGGGTACTACCTATTTTGGCAAAGCATGGTCTTTTAATCCATTTTATTTTTTTGGGCGTGTCAAAAAATTCTTAGGGCTATAAAATAAAACTAGGGCATAAAAAGATATTCTAACACGTTTTAAAACACAAATAATGGTAATATCAATCTTCATATGGAATAAAAGTGGATCCCATAAAATTATACATGGACCAAAAGGAAAAGAAAAGTATAGTGAAAGATACAAATCAGCTTTCTTTGTTGAGAAAAGCAAAGACTTAAAGAAAGGAAATGACAAAAGATGAACTTTATATCGCTTTCATTTTTATATTGTCCAAGATATATGGGATATATATAAATACAAGGTTTTGGCTTATAACTAACGCCCACCACTCACTACCTGGTCAAAGCATTAACAGTGTCATCTTTGAACTGATTTTGTTCTGCCAAAAATAACTCTAGCCACTGGCATCATTGTCATTGATCAATGAAACTCAACATCTAACAAACAAGCAAACTCAATTGGGAGACCAAATATTGTGTAAACAACAAATAAACGTTACATAGACAAATTTTACCAGTTGTCGAAGAGTTAAACAACTAACAAGTAACAAAAAAAAAATCAAAAGTATAGCAAAATTGATATTGTTAAGTATTAAATGTTTTGTTCTTTATATATTATTAATCAAGACAGTTATTTTAGGATAAGATGAGTAAAATGTATAGTGAGAAAATCAAAGGTTATTATTCTAGCAAACTCATGATTTGTTATGATGTACTTGCAATATCTACCTTTAATTTGTTAATTAATGGTTGATATTGTTCATTTTAAAGGGAGCCGAATCCATTATTTTAACGTCAGTTCTATTCTACCAGAATAAAGTAAAAAAAAAAAAAAAAACTTGGTCAATCAGACGTTATTTCAATGGAGCAATGTAAATTCCAAAAAAAATAATATTACATTTGTCACAAGGTTAATGCTACAAGTTAGTTGAACACAATAACAACTACCTCCAAGTCTCTTTCTAAGGGTTAAGTTACAAGAATCAAATACTGGCTAAAGTTTTCTTAGGCCTAACGTCATGCTTTGTTGTCGCCAAACTTTGGTTATCCAGTCGAGGCCTGGATCAAATACAAGGGTCCTTAACTGAATACTTAAATGGATCAATGAGATATATTTTAAAGTTAATGAAAATAAAGGTAATTGGAATAATAACGTATCATATTTTACACCACTCACCACTTGCAAATAACTCGATCAACATGAGAAACAGAAGTTCCCATTTCGTGTAATATCCCTCTCTTCAAGGCCTTTCAGAAATGATTTCATAGCTAGATGTTCAGAGGCGTATGTCATGAAAGATGTTAATATTATGCCCCCAACAATCATCAAACCTAACCTGTTAGAAATGTAAATGAAATTATAAATTCGAATAAAAAGAATTGAGGTATATATGAGCGCACAAGCACATGTGACATTTTAAGTGAGAGTCTTTAATGTCAGATTGAGGACTAAACCATAATCATTTGATCATAAATATACAAAAGAAATATAGTTAAATCAACTTCAAGCTGAAGACATAACAATCAACATCAGATTATTTTGGCAGGTTTCTATTCAATTTCCATTTCATGCAGACTGACGCTTGTATTAGTAGATAAGCAACAAGACAGAAGAAACCTTCTGAGACAATTATGTCACTCTTTACAGAAATATAACAAACAAAAGACCAATTAAATGGTCAAACAATCATACAGTTGACAGGGTTCCAGCTCCCATTTATCAGATGCATGAGATTACAACTCAAAATATATAAACGGCAAACCAGAGATCCTAGTTCTTTTAAATTTGAATTTTGAAATTCAATAATTGATTCAAGCCAATGATACCAAAAAACATGCTGGAAACTGAGCATTTCTAAACCAAAAAGATGGAAAGAGAAATTTCACCTAAGATATATGATATCTATAATAATAACTTTAAATGAAAATTACCGTAGAAACAAAGTGGTAATTCCAAAAAGACAAGGCAAAGATGGAGCAACAATGGCCAAGAAGGCCATCCCTAATCCGTAGAACCATGTAGCAGCCTCACAAGATGATATCTGTCGCTGGTGGCCTATGAAAACAGATGACATAAAAATTAATGAATCAAAAGAAAAGAATAAGGATCTCGAGGACACAGTTAAATGAAAAACATGTAGCCAAAATAAGCTCTATTTCTAGAGAACATACCTTTTCCTGAATCGTCATCAGAAGGTTCGGATTGAGATAATGAGGAAATAGCCTGTGATGCTGTAATCTTTCCCCAGTGATAAATCAAATTGAGATAACCTCCAAATAATATAAAAAAGATTGTGAATGCCCATTCATACATCAAAAGCAAACCAGTCCATGGAGTCACTTGTCGAGGTACTATCACAAGAGTTAATCCAAGAGACACCACTGCTGCCATAAAAGAGACACAAACAGAAACACCACCCAAATATGCGGGCACCTTGTACGGCGTACCATTTAAGAGCTGTTTTATATCATAAAGAATACTTTTAGCATCTTAAAAATACAAGGCCATTCACATGCATGACTTAATCATCTGATGACAAAGATACACTGTTGAGTTTGTGTCCATCTCCTTTGTGAAATAAATTGGTTGTGAAAGGCTCACATAAGAGAATTCAAATTCCAAAACTAGAAGATAAAGGATTAAAAACTGACCTGATGGGTGGAACTAACTGTAGAAGTAGAAATGCCAGTATAAGAAACCGGGCCACCTGATTTAATCCTATAATAAACGTGTCTGACACGATCGCATAGTGAGCTTCTACAGCAGAAACCAAAGTACCCTTGATTCTACACAAATATGAAATATTATCAGGATTATGTGAGTTCTTAATGCTTTTAGAATAATACTAGTCCACGATAGCTGACCTTCCGAAATGAACGATAACAGCAGAAGAGTACAGCACAAAGTGGTAGCAGAAAAAGAAACTTCACAAGAAAATCATCTTTAGGATTCCGGCCCCCTCTGGTTCCAGGAAGGGATTCTGGCAACTGTTCCCTTACATTCTACAGTACCAACAACGTAAGTAAGAAACAAATAATTCAAGTCATAATACGTTTGTCACAAAACGTCAACTTGACGACATGATTACTTAAACAGCATAGACTAATGAAAAAATTAGTAAAACACATGATATTTCAAGAAATAGGCTAATAAGTTGCACAAATACCTGCCAAACATCAATAGGTTTCAAAAGCCAAGATGTCCACCAGTCCCAAGGCTTAAGAGGACCTAGAGTATAATGAATCACACGGAGTTCTTTCTCATCTACCATCCACTGGATAAGTCAGTGTACATGTTAGATAATTGAACTGGAACACTCAGAAAATCAAATGTATATGTTTGGTATGTGTAAAGAGTGTATGAACTATGAAACATTTTTGCAGCTAACTCAGGCTATGACAAATACAGAAGACAAAAATTCAGAGTAGCTCAATTCTTAACGAGATCATTTTCAATCGTTCATCCATCTCTCACTGCTCTAAGAGTAAGAAATAACATTTGTAATCAATTGGCATAGGTTTACAATACATGCATGCTAAAACAACAGTTTCTAGCAGGACGTAAAGCAAGATGAAAATATTGAGTTGAGATGATGGAAAATTTCCTCCATCTTGACACCTTTACACATCCATATAGCTACATAAAATAGTGCTGATCCTAACTGATATAGTTGTCATGTTTCCAACAGTAAAATTTGGACCTAATTACAGCAATAAAGAGTTCTTTTATCATTATTAACATTATTTTAATGTCATAGCTGGCAAAGAGCTGCTTCAGTAATTACTCTAATTTCTACCATAAGTAAACCAAAACAAAAGAAAACCATCTCGATACAAATGAATTTTTTGTGATTTTAGCGATTACAGTTTCACCCTCCTAGTCATTGCATCCATCTATCTACATCCAATTGTTGAGAAAGATGTATGTTATTTCTTCCTTTAAATGGCAAAAAGCAAGCATGCAGGATTTTTACAGAGTCAGACGATACAAGGTAACTTGATTTAACAGGCATCCATCTGAACTCAAAACTCGAATAAAAATACCAGGCATGAATAAGTTCAAAAGCGAAGAAACAGAAGGTGGATGTATTACTCAAGGATTAAGGATTTCCCTGGTTACTTAAAGGAAAGAACCATTCTCTTATTACCTATATTCCAGTACCTTGTTAGCCAGCATGTAAAGACCAACGTCTGCATTATAAAGTGTGGAAAGTCGCTCCATTTCAGGAACTGGTCTATTATCCAAAATTTCTTGGCTCAAATCTGGCTCAAAAACATGTGCATTGGGAAATCCAGAGTAATATGAATTGAGAAATCCCTGATCGCCTGTGAAAGCAGGAACAGCCAATTGTTCTCAAACCAATCAGGTTCAAATAAAGAAAATTCGTTTTCATATTATTAAATAAAAACAACGGCACCCAATATTAGTATGCAAAACTACTATACCTCCAGTGTAAGATGGCAGAGTTTTGACTTTGCTCATCATGTCATTAAAAAGGGTCGTAGATGGTTCCACCACCATAACTCCTGAATTCAACCTCTCAGAATGCTTCAAATTAGCACAAAATTTTTCACATTTGAAAAGCTCTTCAATATTTCTAACCACAATAGTGTCGGCATCAAGGTATACAACTGCACATATACATAGTCAACATAAGCACACCATAAATCCAAAAAGTTACTTCCCATTCAAAAAGCAACAACCTAAATGGAAACTTCCATGAGTGAACGTATCCTCGATAACTTGTATAACAAGATACACACAAAAAAATGTGAAAATACAAATGATTTAGTTCAGACATACTATCGGCGTAAAGATTTTTAACAATTGCAATCAATCGTAACGTCAGACCATTCAAAAGTTTGACTTTAAATTTAATCATAACAACTTCTAAAGTGTCATGCATATGATTTGATGACAGTGTAAAAAATTTACACTGACATTGTACCAAAATTAAACTCAACTAAAAAACATACCTTTCTTGTAATTAGTCATGTTAAAGATTTTGAGCTTAGTATAAACACCCCAAAATCTCTTAGGACGAACTTGATTAGGATTTTCCAGTAAACTAATTTTCTCAACTATCCACCCATCAGCCTACAACAACAAATAAAAAAATTAATTAACCCATAAACCCTAATTAAAATATATGAATTAAATTAACAATGCTGATGAAAAAATAAATAACTTTTACAAAATTGATGAAAAATGAAAATGAGAATGAACCTTGAGAAGATTATTAGCGTAATCAGAAACACCATCAGAGACTAAAACAACCATATCCTTGTTTGATCGAGTATCGCGTATCGATTTTCCAAGAACCCTAACGCCTAACAAGAATTCATCTCCGTATAACAAACTCGCGTATGCCACTTCCGTTCTCTTTGATTCAGATCCCAATGAGTTAACTGAAAACACAAAAATCATGAACAATAACAATGCTTTCATTGTAACTAAACTTGATGTGAAAATTTGTGTTTCTGAAGAAAAATTGATGGAAGGATTTTGAAATTTCGCAGTGGTGTTCTTGAACTGTTGTGATCGTGTGGAGTGTAGTACACGGGAAAATTGATGCTTCTTACACTGTGATTTCGAGTTTCTATCTTAAAGTAGAAATATTTTCTAATTTAATGTATCCAATCCTAAAAAAATTTACTATAATCACACAACTTAGCATTTCCCTTAAAACTAAATTGGCTTAAATATGTTTTTTATCCTTATAAATTTACCAATTTTTTCGTTTGTCTTCTAAAAAATTTCTTCGATTTTTTAATCCTCAAAAATTTTGTATCTTCACTTTTGGTCCTTTTTAAGTATCCTCATACGAAGAATTCATATTTTTGAAACAAAATTTGTTGAAAAGTTTATAATATTATAAGAATCTCTCTGAAAAAATTATAATTTTTTAACGAAACATGAATTAAATATGAATTTTTATATTTTTGATAGTTAAAAATTCATGTTTTGTTAAAATATGATTAATCTTTTTTCTTTTATTACTTTTGAGTTATATAAATTTTTAATAAATATTATATATATATAACACAAATATTAATATTATGTACATAACCCATAAAATCATACTTATATTATACACGAGTGAATAAGTGTAAACATCGTCACAATCTATATGTAACTTTGTATTTCCAAATTATTACTGAACTTGTGCTTACAGACACAAATGTCATATGCTTTAATTCCTTTTTTTTACCAATACCATAGTCAAAAGGTTCAATGTTTAATTGATTGATGAATGTTGAGAACGAATTTTAGATTTTCCCAACGATATTTCGCCACTTTTTCAAGAACTTCAATCCCTGGGTCTGAAGCATCTTCACTAGTATCAAAATCGAACAACAAAAAACCATCGAGTAAAAGCCAACGATTTTTGTTAAGTAATGTATT
>Ga0315915_1010651_pt1 | contig 10127 bp, 5 predicted proteins | sample MpolbnodulesMG_FD_207738 | JGI IMG/M metagenome (GOLD analysis project Ga0315915, IMG submission 207738) | Medicago polymorpha root nodule microbial communities from Los Angeles, California, United States - branched nodules | ecosystem: Host-associated > Plants > Roots > Nodule | place: USA... | reverse complement strand
GTAAGCTGAAAATTTAGGCTTATTAAAATATGGCATAAACAGCTTATGAAACTATGATAAGCTATTTTTATTTATTTATCCAAACACCTTTAAAAAAGCTTATGGGAGTAGATAAGCCCACATAAGCTCAAAATAAGTCAATCCAAACGGGGCCTAAATGCATTTTTCTTTCAAAGTTTAATACATGATTTAATTTCCACAAAAAAAATACACAATTTAATTTTAGAATTTCTAACCAGCCAAACATAAATTTTAACTTTTCCAAGTTGCGCAAATGTTTAATCATCTTTTCTGAAATATAAACGTTTAAAATATGTTTGCGATCCCTATAAAAGTTTAAAATTCCATTTTTTCTCAATAGACGACGTGATACATCTGAAATTGACACACACACACAACAGTGAGATCCTAAGTTTGAACTCAGTGAAGGTGTACAACTTAGGAATATTAGAATTATCACATGATCTAGGACTAATGTACTAAAATTTTCGTTTAGTTCTACAAAATTAATTAATAAATGTTGTTTCGGATCAGACATCTGCCCAACAACTACTAAATAGTGACTCAAGAACGACCCAATAAATCAAATCTAATGAACATGCACAATGCCTCCAAAGGTGCCTATACAAGACAACATGTGTGCATCACGACATGGGAACATGGCCTCAAGACAACCTTGGACGTAATCTCGTCATCCGACCTGGGACGAAATTATGGTTACTCCCCAAAGTTTTTTTTGACGGTTTAGCCAGCTGGAATTGAAAGTGTTGGAGTAGGAATTTCATTGTTGTCTGGTATACACACCCATACACTTTACATATTCTTCAGATAACCCCCAAACTTGCTGAAAATCATGCACCACTTCCAGGAGCTTGCTTACAAAATTGTAGCTTACACCGTTGATGGACTTCTTTGCTACTTCTTGCGCTTCCAACCTCTTAGCTAGTGCTTCAATCTTGTCACTAAGGAGTTTGTTGCTTGCTAGTAAGGCATCATGTGTTTCCAAGATTAGACTTCCATGCTTCTTCACCACACCCATATTCTTGCTTTGAGGGCAATACTCTTTCAAGACCATGTTCTCAATGAGCTCTCCCATCTCTGCTGCAGTTGAAGTAGAACAATTAGTCACTAGGAAGGGAGTTTGAATTGTGACCCTTTAAAAATTAAAAATATTGTCAAACCCCATTTTTTAACCCAATTTTGACTCATTTTTACTCGTCTTTTAAAGCCGGGAATTTTCGTCATTTCAGACGAAATTTCAGCAGATATTTATTTTTAAATACCTCATTTTGGTTCCGAAAGCGACAATTTTTAAGTTTTTATATTTTATTTTTATTATTTGTTTGTATTATTCTTTTTATATTTCAATTTTTTTATTTATATTTATTCTTTTTTTATTTGTTTTTTTATTATTATTTTTATTTGTTTTTTAGTCCAATTTTAAGTCTTTATCTTGCTGTCCAATGCATAGGATACCCATTAAGGGCAGTTTTTGTCCAAGTTAATTTTCACCACAACCCTAATTTTCTCACTATTTAAGCCAACATCAAACCCCAATCATGGGAGGCTGCACAGATCCCAATATTGAACAAACCCTAAAATTTCTATACACATTTTCGGCAGCAACAAACATTTCACAACAAGTTCCTTTTTTTCAGACTAACAAACAACCAGTACACCATTATCCAAACACAAATCACAAACTTCACAACCAATACTCGTATTTGATATTTGGTGATTTGGCCAATTTGGACCGGAAGAAATGGAAAGTTATTCTATAACTTGAATTATTGGTTTCAAAGTTGGTTAAGCCGGCAAAGGTAGAGTCTTGAAAATGATTTCTGGTTAGGTTTAATAGGAAGCATTGTTTTTGCTATGAGTAGTGTGTTGATCCTATAGAATGTCTTTGGTATGAGATAGTTTTAGTCTTTTGGATCGCTTTTTTCTCTTTTAATTTTGTTAGCTTTCCTCTTCTTTCCCCTCCGTGTTATATATGGACTTTATTGTTTCGAAAAAATGCACCAACAAGCAACAAAATATGCCATTCAACTCCACTTTTAGTTATACTTGTGATACAAGAATCCATTTAAGAGAAGTACAACCAAACCAAACCAAAAATAGAAGTTCATCCTACTTCATCATATACACCTCATGGTCAGGCACGGATGTACGTTGACTATATCGGGGGCAATTTCCCCCACTACATTTTCTAAATTATTTGTTAAATCTTTGATGTTTTAACTATTGCCCCCTCTTGAAATAATAGATTGTCTCCAGTAAAAAGAAATTTATGCTATAAAAAGAGTATTTTTTATGAATTTTATAAAATCAAATGTGTAAATGCATTTGAGATGAAATTTTAAATGATTTTTACTATACGTTTTAAATATAAAGACACGTAAATAATAATTTTAATTTGTAAATGTTAATGAGTCTTTAATTTTTCCAACATATAACTGTATAGTGTTTATAATGTCAAGTATTTTGCTCAATGATAATAATGTTATTATTTTATCAATTTTGCATTGCTAAAAATTTTGTATAAATATTTATCATATAAAATCTTGCCCCCGCAAATCAAAATTTATGGATCTGCCACTGCTAAATTCAGGATGCAGTTATGCTGCAAATTTTTATAATGCTGGAAAATGTGGCCGATGCGGTCAAAAGTATAGTTAGAATGTCATTGTAGAGTCCTCGAAATCTTTTACATTGCTTTCGCAATTACGGTTGCAGATTACAATTTAAAACAAAACTATGTTTTATTCTACGAAATTGCAAATATTACACAAGGGGAAACAATTATGAATTCGAACTACTTACATAATTTCTCTCTTCTATGCATCAGCTACAAAATTAAACTTGCATTACATAATAATGCAGGATATAAATTAAGCCTAAACATGAAGCCGGCCATATATAAACTAGCTAGTTATGTTGCAAAATTATACATCTTTTAAAATGAGAAAATAATTGGAAAATAACTTCAACAGGAAATAAATTACTTTATATATTGTTCAGTTTTTCTCCTCATCAGGTTCACCTTTATCTTCAGCTAGATAAAAGAGTGATTCCATACTATTGCCACTGCTACTACCCGAGTTGAACATTACATCAGCCATATCGGCCACCGGATAATCAATGCCGAATCTTGAATTAGAGGGTCCACCACTACCGTCTCCGCCCCTGAGGTCGTGGTTCACCGCAGGTGGCCATCCTTGGGAAGAAATGGCAGTTTCAATGGTACTAATGTTGACAAGTAGGTTTGGTGGTGGTGGATATGATGATGGTGCTGTTAAGGATTTGTGACAAATGTGTTCACCTCTATATGTTACTTCAACTATGTTAGGGTTTTCATCAACTCTTTGCACTTGCTTCTTGGCTGGACACAAATATAATTTTTGGTGTGTGCACCTATAGTAACTTCTGATAAAGGAATTAAATATTTCAAATTAGCCAACAAACCAGGAGATAATATGAATAATCATTTTTTTTTAAACAAAAAACAGTTTGATATTAAAATAATTTAGAAACTAATCTTTAGATATTTAAAAAATAAACAGAATCTATTAAGTGTTTGCTTACTATAATGAAAATCAAATTTTTAGAAGAAAATCAATTATTGAAGACATTTTCTCATTCAAAACTGCTGTTTTAATTTTTTTTTAATGCTAATCAATTATTTAAAAAAACAAAATAAATATTTAACAAGTAATCAAGGCAAAATAAACGTGATGAAATTATTCATATTAGTATTTTCTTTTTTTAATACTAGTTGTGATGAAAAAGGGACTGGTTGTCTCTTATGCATGTATATAAATAGTCAACTTGTCTTGTTATAGTGTGTGAATGAGTCAATTCATAGGGCACACTTATTGTCCTACTGAATTTTCAAAATGACCAAGAAATATTCTTAGAAGAAAGGTATAAGGTTTTCTGGATGGTGCATAATGAAAGACGAATTTGTCTTAGAATTGAAACTTTCAAACTCTTAATGGAAATTATTACCCTATATTTATAAAGTACAATTCTAAGTAATTATTGTTAATTTACCTTGGGTGCTTGCGGCCAAGTATTTCTTTTTGGCCATATTTTCTCCAAGTGAAGCCATCTTCTGGTGGCATCTCAGTGTTTCCAATCTGAGGTGCTGGATACATCTCTGTTCTCTTCTCCAAATCATTCTTCCTGCTGCTACCAATGCATGTGAAGGCACAACAAATTATGTCAATGTGTCACACATGACACATATAGGAAAATGATTAATTAACCTACTTAATTTTTGACCAATCTAACAATTGAATTATGCCATATTAACTTCCTAATAATTGTGTCAAACTATTGTGTACTATTCAATTTTATCAAATTTGGACATTCACTGGAAGCTTTGCTCTAAAAGCTAAAGGAAGACTCATATGTTGTATCTATTATTAAAAAAAACTAATGGAAAATACTAAGAAGTGCTTTTAAGGCAATTGATAAGAAGTTTAAAGTCGTAATTTTTTGTTGTTGGAAGTTGTATATTTAATACATGAAATATTAAAAAATAACCTTTTCAACCGAAAATTTATCAATTGTTTCTATTTTTAAATCTTAAATAAAGGTAGTGTTAACTTGTGCCCTTAGGGCATATGTTAAGAAATCCAAAAAAAGAAATATTCCCTTAAATTTTGTGCATTCAATTCATTAAAACATTAAAGATTAAATTTAATGTACGCATTCCAATATATTATTTCTACATTTAACTTCTAAACTTGTGTCTTAAGGGAACAAGTTAACATATAAATGTCTCTAGGGCACTTGTACCTGAGACCCAAAAATAAATTGGTGTAAAGTGAATTAATGATGTCGCTGAGTGTTAGAAATGTACGTTAATTTTAAAATCAGTTTCATATTCATTGTCTATAATTTTATTTAATGTTAACCAATGCCCTAAGAGCAATGATTAAGCATCTAAAACAAGTAAATTTTCATGAAAAAATTGTGTAATCATTACTTTATCAAAAGTAACATCTTATATTTCCAAGATAAAATTTCTATTTGTAAATTCCTTAACCATTGTCATGAGGGCACGAGATTTTTTTTTTATGGTTAGAGAAAATCTCTTTATGTGCCTAAATACAAAGCAAAGACCTTGTTTTGGTCATGTGACTGTAGCAGTAAACTAATACAGCTGTCTTGTGTGATTGATGAGGAAACATCCATGATGACTTATTGCCTAATTGCTAAGAAAGACCATGGAAAATTCTATTTTACATTGTGTCAGATTCCTTTCTGTTTACAAACACACCAATGATAATGTACGGATCATCCTAAACTAAAGCTTTCAATACCTCAAAAGCATTTCACTTTTGTTTTCTTTCTTTCAATTATTGTTTGTGGCGGCTGATATGTAAGCAATCTACAATTGTGACAAAAACAGGACAAGCTCTATCTTCACCATTTTCATAAACTAGTAACCCAATTAGCAAGGCACCTAGATTCAATCACACACACATTGTGAGGCCAAGTTAACCTCATTTCAATCTTCATTTTTAGATGACTCAATATTGTACTCGGAACCTCGACTCCCTCTAGTGAAAACTCTACCGAAATGATTCGTAGGATTTGATTAAAAGTTTTATAATGTGAAAATCCTAAGCAGGGTGATGATTTTCATCATGGACTCCTTCTAGTAAAAATCCGACGGAATAGAATCGTAGGATTTGATTAAAAGTTTTATAATGTGAAAAATCTAAGCGAGGTGAAGATTTTCATCATGGACTCCCTCTAGTAAAAATGTTATGGAAAAGATTCGTTCTCATCATAAGCTAGCTGACTAGTACTTTCAATCACATATATACATCAAAGTTGAAAACTAGGTCGTGGCTGCGAAGTAGACATAACATCAAAATTATTTATGTATCTATGATTGCAATTCGACTGAAATTAAGGTCACCTGTCACATTTTAACGCAATCTTATAATCCAGTTGCCCAATTAGCAAGGCACCTATAACCATAAACTAAAACCCAAATATCTAAATTACCCGGTGTTGGAAGCAATACTATCACTACAGGAAGAAAAAAAAAATGTAGAAAACTCTGAAACTAGATAAATTCAATCAACTTTGAAACTAGATAAATTCAATCAACTTCTACACCTAAATTCAATACCTTTGAAATAATCTATGTGTTGTTTCAAGATGTTTCATTTCAATCAATTCCAAGACTTTGATTCAATAACATAAATTGTTAGGCTATGTCAAGCTACATTTATTATATGAAACTTTGATATGCATATTCACTTTAATTAATCAAGAACTTATAAACATAAATGTATTATATACATACCATTTTTTTGGTCTTGAAGGTGGTGTTTCTATTCCTTGCATTTGATCTCCTAACCCTTTTGATCTGTCTAAACCTTCCAAATCCCTCCCACCCATTTCACCAATCCTCAAAGTTCCTCTAGACCTTAACAAGTGAACATCACCACCATCACCACCACCACTTATCATCTTATTCTCAAGTAGAACACTCACATCAAAAGGGTGTTGCATTAGAAGCAATTGATCCATTGAATGTGCATGCATTGAAATTGCACTTCCACTTCCACCAATTTGAGCATGTTGAGTTTTTTGCATGAAAACATCATGAGACAGAATTTGAGCAAAGGTATTAGAAGGTTTTGTTGTTGTTGTGTCATGTTGTGATGACAACATCATCCTTACTCTTTCTTTGGCAGCATTAAATGCTTTTTCTACATCATCAATGGATGAGAATAGCATTTCAGGGTGGTTGGCCATGTTGGGTAGTTCTAGTTCAAGATTTTTTGCCAATTCAAAAGCACGCATGATGAAATTCATGACCTCTTCCATGGCTTCGAGAAGTTTAGGATTTGTTTGGTTTACTGTAAATTTGACCACAATCTTTGAAAATATATAAAGGGGTTGTTAAGAAAGTGCAAAGTTTCTTGGTAAGCTTCTACGTTGGTGCTGTCTATATAATGTGAGACATATATAAGCTACTAGAGGAAGCAATTACAGGTTAATTGTGCAAAAATATTTTGATGAAATGACACGTGTCTCTTTCGGATCAATAAGCAGTTTTTTGGTCTTTATTACCATGTTGATGGGTCTCAGTCAATAAATGGTTTTATGTTCGAATTTTATTCTAAACATTAATGCAATTACTCTAAGATTATCCGGTTTATATCTAACTCAAAAGATTAGTCTTCTGATCATTGAAGTTAAGTTTACTTTTTCATATTAAACTCTTATTTAGTGAATTTAATTTGTTTTTTTTAAATTCATCTTATAATCCTCGTGAGCTTAACTTAATTGGTAAGGATATTGCATATTATATGCAGGAGTTGGGGTTAGAACCCCGGACACTCCACAATTAAATTGTGTGAGCTCTAGCCACTACGCTACTTGACCAAAAAAAAAATCATCTTATAGATGCGCCACACTTTCATTTTTTTTAAATGAAGAACGTAATTGGTCTTCACGAAAACTCAACATTAAATTTTAGACAAAATTATATCATATAGTATTGAAAGAAATGTCATGAACATTATCTTTTTAACATTATCTCCGATACTCATCGACCATTTACATATAGACATGTAACCATTTTTTTAATGGATACCAAGGAATTCTAAAAACTAATGTAAATGATTATTTTTTGTTAAACAAAATTAATGGGAATATGAGGTGGGGTGCGGAAGCGTAGACTTAGTCTTTTGGTCTATGCCACTTGGAAAATTTTCAAACAAGTGTTTCCTTTTTTTGTTTTTCTTTTGGTCTTGGAGGAGACCCCTCATGCCCCATTGAAACCGTTTCTTTCATTGGACACTCAATTTGAAGAAATTTCAATGTTTGAAGTACTGACCTAAGCAAGAATTTTTCTTCTTTCGATGCCAATTCTTTGAAATTATGATTTGAACGTTTATTAACCGGTTAATTAAACTTAACTTCTGGGAATGATCCTTTTTAACTACTGTTTATTTGGTCTGATCGCAGAAGGAAAATATTTAGTTTAAAATTCAAATGTGGTCCTCAAATTTAATTGGCCCCTAGTGATCGACTTTTTTTTTGTTTTGAAATGGCCCTAGTGAGTTAATACCAATTTCTTTTTATGGAAAATTAATAGTAATGCCAGTTTTTTTTATGTCTTGTTTTTTTGTGACATCTAGAATTCATACCAATGTTATCAAACCTTCTCAGTGTGTGAATTTGAAATAGAGAAACAAAGAATTACTGCTAATATTATGAGCATTTCAAATAGTCATGATAAATACACACTTACGTTAATTTGACCCTCATTCATATGTCATTTTTATGTGTCTAATACAACAACAAATAAATACCACATATATGTAAGACTGTAAGGGGTGAAAAGAGGTGTCCATCAATCATTAAACTTTTTTTTTAACTAAATAATTAAACTTTATAATCACCGGTTTTTTAGCATGACTAGGAAAGAAAAATATAGAGAAACTATATTCGTATAACTAATTTATGACAATTTTCTCTCTAATAATTATATGTCTATATGTAAATGGTCAATGACTCAGAATTAAATACAAAGAAGTCCCTGACTCTGCACTTCCGTTATCACTTTAGTCTCTGACGTTAAATAATTCTGTTAAGTGTGTTACAGGGACAAAATTGAAAGTAGGAAATGGTCACTTTAGTCCCTGGCGTTATATTTTGACCAAAAACACACAAAAAAAATTATATTAATATTGTCAAATAAGAAAATCTCAATTCGTTAATTTATTATCGTATTTGACAATATTAATATAACAAAATTTTTTGTTTTTGGACAAAATACAGCGTTCTTTTATTTAAAATTAAAAAATAGAGATTAATAATATCAGCATTATTCCTTAAAAAAAAAATATCAGCGTTATTTTTTTTACACAATTGGTTGTTTAATACCGTGGACAAATTTTTACCCTTAAGCATAAAAAAATACACAAAATTTTCAATACAATTTATAAAACATACAATATTTAATAGATTTGGAGAGAAAAAAAGTTTACAATGTTTAGAAAAAAGTCACATTTTTTTTTGACAAGAGAAAAAAGTCACATATTAGTGTATATTTTGGTTCAGGGACTAAAGTGACTCTTTTCTATTTTAACTTTAGTCTCTGTGACACACTTAACATAATTATTTAACATCAGGGACTAAAGTGATAACGGAAGTGCAGAGTCAAAGACTTCTTTGTATTTAATCCTGAGTCAGGGACCTATGTGACAACGAGGTACAGAGTCAGGGACTAAAGTGACCATTTGCTCAATTATATTATGTTTTTACTTTCTCTATGTTGTTTTGGTTTTCGTATCAATGTTTACTTTTTTTTTGTAAATTCATGGTTGTTTCATAAGTTGTCATACAAACGAGTGTTCAAATAACATACCTAAAAAAATTTACTTAAACAAATTAACCAATTCATATTTTTTGGCCAAGCCCCGCCACAAATTTAAAAAAGAAAATTTGATCCGGCCCATACAGATAACAACTTGAAAATTGTTGTTCACACATATCATAACGTTAAGATACACGAGTAAAATACCATATTGGCCCTCGGCAGTTAACTGCCGAGGAAAACTTCGGTAGTTAACTGCCAAGAAATTACTGTTTGATCAGATGAAACAACCACTTACTCCAAAATCATTGAAGCATCAAGCATATGAGGTATCAACACACTTTTGACGTAAAAAAAACAGGTATTGAGCATTTTAATCGGTTGATTTTTAGCTGTTTTTGTAGTTGTTTACGTGAGTTTACGTTCTCAGTGTCATGGAAACCTCGACATCTTACTACCGAAATATATTTTGGTAGTTAACTGCCGAGGTAAAGCTCGGTAATTAAGTGCCAAGAAACACTTGTGAAAAAATTTACGCATCACTTGTTTGGTCAAATACCATGCATAGACCTAGGAGAAGATAGAGATGAATACGCATGAAAAACGGCAAGCTATATGTCTTGGCTTATTGAAGACGATAACAACGTCGGATTTATGTTTCGGAATATGGTGGAAAATAATATATTATATATGTATGTTCGTTCCATATGCAATTGCGTTGAATGTAAGTAGGGATTTAATTTAATGATATGAAATGAGTTGTAATGTGTTG
>Ga0315915_1010650_pt1 | contig 10128 bp, 7 predicted proteins | sample MpolbnodulesMG_FD_207738 | JGI IMG/M metagenome (GOLD analysis project Ga0315915, IMG submission 207738) | Medicago polymorpha root nodule microbial communities from Los Angeles, California, United States - branched nodules | ecosystem: Host-associated > Plants > Roots > Nodule | place: USA... | reverse complement strand
TCTACCACTATGTAACATAATATCTCTTTTTCAATTTTTTAGAAGCATAATATCTCTTGTACTACAACATAATATACAATACTTCATTTATTAAGAAAGAACAGATTTAAAGGTTAAAGCATTATTTTTTTGCTTTTATGAAAACTATTTGTCTTACGAAATATCTTCCTTTTTTGTTTATAAATTCAAAATATCTTTGTAACAAAAAAAAAAGCAAAATATCTTTGTAACAGGGAAAAGAAAAAAACAAAAAAAGCAAAATATCTTCTCATCTTACAAGATGAGAGAGTAATTACCAAATTGAACTAAAGACAAATATTTCTCCCTACATTATTTTTTTTCCCAAACCCAATATGCACAATTTATACCGTCATTTAACACACGTTGGCTTGAATCCTGTACATACAACTTATATGGTAAACTGTAAAAGATTGTAAGGACTTTTGATATGTTGAAGTGTAAGTTCAAACTTGCAATTCTTTACTTCTTAGCATTTAGCGTATTTGAGTTTTGTTCATAAACTCAACAAAAAAAACAGACACACATCTTGGCTAGAATTAAAAAAAGTCTTTCCTTTTGAAATTCATTTGAACTTTTATAAATTTTCATAAGAAGAATTTTATCACAATTCAATATTGTCATAACTACGCTATTAATAAACTAATAACTCAAGTGTTATTGTGAAGACCGATCATTTGAGTCACACAGGATCATGGACGGTAAAATTCTCTCTCAAGAGATTTTAATATTGTTACATGTTCAAAATTCAAATTTGAAACATGTGACTAACTTAAAAGAAACATGTGTCATTTGAATCACGTATGAAATGAATTGAAAGAAGTTCGTATCATCTTATATTAGCGCTATTGAATAACTTACTTCATTTGTTCCATAATATAATTGTTACATTTTTAAATAAGAAAATCTTGAAAATAACTGTCATATTTCAATGAAACATCAATTACTTTGTTCCCAACTATACAATTTCTTATTTTCAACTTTACATTTATAATAATAAAAATTAACAAATAATTCCTGTTAAAAAAATTAACTAATATTTAACAAGGTTAATTTGGTAAATCATTTTTTTTATTTATGATTTCTCCTTAATTTCTCCTTAAATTATGATATAGGTTCTCTTTGGTTATGTTCATCTGTGTGTTGTTTTGTTGGAGGCATCTCACAATCTGGATTCAATAAGATTGGACTCACCAGATGTTGCTCGAAAGTGCTAGGTGCGTAGATGCTCCGTGTTGATGGTAGCATTCGTTCGTCGCACCTTAAAGACTGTATCTGTCGCGGTTGCTTCACGCGTCGTTGGTGGACTGTGATGGAGTTATGTCGTATGTCTATCCTTTGATTTGAACTACCGTTGGATTTAGATTTTTGTTCCAAGACCTTTACGACTCTGTGTTGTCGGCTTCGGTTCATCAATGATTAGTTTGGCCCGAAAGGGCGTTTATGGCTTGCTGATTTTTTTAAGGGAGTTGTTGGAACTTAAATTGTTTATGTATTGACAGACGATTCGTGCCCCTTCTTAGATGCTTTGAACACTCACTATGCGTTTTTTTGCAATTTAGTTTTGCGCCCACACGTGGGTTCGCTAGATTGTCCTTGATTGTGATTGTTTAAGGTTGTTTCTTTTTTTTTTATGTCACTTGTAGGAATTGTTGTATCCCCATTAGGGTTTTGATTTTGTGGTTTAATGGTGAGGTTCTTTGCCCACCATTTTGTACTTCCTTTTCTTTTTAAATTAACTTTTATTTTGTCTAAAAAAAATTAACCGTGAACCGACCACTTATAGAAAATTTGTGGGGATAGAGGGAGTATTATGCTACCAATAATTAGTAAAAGAATAACTTTCCCGACGGAAAAAAAAAAACACTTTAATGTCATTATAATAAATGTAGGTATCATTTTTATATCTGAATTTTTTCATGCTTTAATTTTTATTTTATTTTACGGTTTGAATCCTCACATGTTAGAAATCAAAATGACAAATAATGCATTGATGTCCTTTAAAACATAAAGAGCGAAGGATTTAGAAATTTTTTATAAAAAAAAAATTAGAGAAATAGATTAAATGTGAAAATTTAAATTATGAAAATCATAAATTGAGATTTTCCCACCACTTTTACCTATATTTCATAAATAGCAGTCTCTATCAAAAAAGAAAGAGGGTAACTAATAAAGGTGAAATTTGTCTAAAATGTCTACTAATCAATATTGTTAAATTAAACATCTTCACTCGAGTTTTAAACAAGACACTTGTAACTACAAAGTTGTGTGTTTGCTACTTTGTTTAACGACGAAATAAAACACCTTCACACAAGTTTCAAATGAGACACTCATAACCTCAGAGTTGTGTGTTTGCTACTTTGTCCAACAACGAAATAAAAGGTAAAAAATTGTCCAAAATTATAATCTCATAAAGATAAATTTGGAAGAGACAAATAAAAAAACAAAGATCTAAATAAAACTATATAGCACATTACATACACATATACAAAACTCATACAAAATATTGCAACAAATTTTAAGGCAAGAAGCCATTATTAACATTGTGACTATGCCTATCAACACTGTTACTATTACCATTACAGTTAGCATTAACAACAACAACTTCTACATTCTCGCCGCCGGCAGATTTCTGTTCCGTTTCACCGGCAACTTCTCCGGCAGCCGTCGGTTGATACAGCCCACATTTCTGACACCTAGCAACGGCAAACGGAGCACGGCAAGAAGGGCAGGAAGAGTGAGACCCAAGCCACGTGTCAACACATGCCACGTGGAAGCCATGACCACACTGAGGAAGCACACGAACCTCTTCACCGGCGGTGAACTCCGAGATACAAATGGCGCACTCCGATGAGACAACCCATTTTCCGGGAGTGTCGTCGAGGTAAGTGAATTTCGGAAGTGAATTGAGTACCTTCTTTTTGAGACCTTTGTTGGCCACCGCCGTCGCCGGTGAGGCTCCGGCGACGGGTGTGCGGCGGAGCCAGGCGCAGCGGGCGATTGCGGTGAGACCCACAACGGAGATTAGAGCGCAGAGGAGAGCGGCGAGGATGACAACGAAGTCGGATTCTAATGAGGCGGCGGAGTCCGGTGGTGGTGCGGCGGAGGAAATGGATTGTAATATTCTAGTCATGTTTGTTTTTAACAATTGAGAGAGAAAGAAGAGAATAAGGTGTTATGTTAAATTGTGTTGTGTTGTGTTATGTTTTGGGAAGTTGAATAATTGAGGTAGGTACTTATAGTTGAGAAGTAGAGGAAGGTTTGAGTTGAGTGAGTATTGGTGCGTTTTAGGATAAGACTTGACTTAAAATTGATAAGAGATAAAGAGATGTGAATTCTATTGAAGAAGAGGGGGTTTGGTGTGAAGTGGTGGTGGGGGCTTGGCTACTTAAAGAGGAATGCAAGGGTAAAGGGACACATTTTTGTCTTTTTCTTTGCTCTGAGTATAGGGTATTCTTTACGCAGAGTTGTAGATGGTAAGGTAAAAACATAACAAACACATTTTTGTCTTTGGTATGTGACACTTAAGTTAGAGTCTTGAATTAAATCAATAGAGTTCTAGACCATGGGAACTAAAATCCCGAATCTCGATTAATATCAAACTGCCTCGAATAGAATTATCTATCTCTCTCGTAAAAGAAACCAATGCATAAAAAAACATTGTCTTAGAAAAATTGTATGCATATTAGTTCAAAATAAAATGTGAAATACATAATCAATCTTCCATAGATAAATTAATGTAACTTGATTTTGTAATTTTAATGTATTTTACATTTTTTTTAAGACAAATAGAAATTTATCGATCTAGAAAACTTTATTTAACTAACAAAGTCGAGATTATTAATTTGACATTTTATGTAGTTATTCAAGTTTGAGATCAAAATAGTAGGCTCTAGTTTTTTAGTGAGAGAAACTCTGACTTATCTCTAAACTTTCTTTCTCTATATCCGTCGAGCAGATGTGGTTTTAGGTCATTGACCTAAAACTACCCCTCTATATCTTTTTTTCAATCTAAATAAGTGGTTTTTATGTATATCAAGTTTTTCCTTTTGTCGTCTAATTGCGGCATTGTGTTGTTAGTCGTCTTGTGCAGCGTTTGATTCCACGTCTTGTCGCGGTGTTCGTTTAATTCCTATTGAGAGATCAACATCATTCGATTACAAGTTAAATCAATGATTTGGCCCGACTATTTTTATTAATCACTAATCAGTTTTTTTTTTAATTACGCACTCCACTGTTTTGTTTTGTCTTAAGGCCAATGTTTATCTTTTTTTTTATGATACTGCCAAGGCCATTGCAAAATCATAAAACTGAAGTTTTTTTTTTTGACAAGGCCAGAACAAAATGACATCAGACAGAGAGGCTTCCAACTAAGTTGATACCCTACTCTAATCTTTGTCAAATGCTCATAAATTTTATTTAAAAAAAGGAAAAAAAATACATAAAAACTAGGGGGACATAAACTAACACAGTAAAACCACACAAGAGTGTAAGTCGAACCCAAATGGGTGATTAAAAATAAAAACAACACGCAAGTGTATCAACCTCTAATTAATCCTAAAACTAATTAAAAGTCTTTGCTACGATGATTGAACCCTCAGTCAACACGGAGGTGGTTCATGTACCATCAGCTCCCTGCAACAATGACAGTAAGTTAAACGACCATTTCGAGCCTCACAGTCCAATCAAACAAAGTGAACAACGGTTCTTAGCCTGGCGTATGAATTGTCTGCCAACACAGAAACAATTCAAGATCCATCAACTCCTTGCAAAAAAAAAAAAAACAACAAGCTCTACACCACTCTTTCGAGCCCATGAGTCCAACATCAGACAGATAGAATGATGAGGATTTTAAAACAGTCCAAAATCAATCATTAAAATCGATACGGATATTAAGGCGGCAATTGTTTGGAGGAAGCAAACCTTAATCTTGATACCTGCAGATCTCAACAGACCTGGATAATGATCAGAGAGTCAAAACATCGGAATGCCTACCTCGAATCAATAACACGCCTTCAAAGGTCAGACAACAACTTCCTTTCGAAAATGATCAGGAGCAAACTTTAGGGCAAACCACAGGTGTGTGCCGACGGTTGTGAGGACTACCCCTGATTGGGTTTTCAACACCAATAGAAACAGGCCACGACGAATAGAGTGTCCGTCGATCAGATTAGACGCGACGGTGGTCGAACCACACACCAACGCGTTATAGAAACCCACATGTCAGATTGCCGAAAAAGATGAAAACAAGCGGCACCACCGGCAGACTTGACGGCTAAAAGGTGGTGCGGAGGACAAAGGTTCTCATTGCACCATAAAATTGAAGCTAAATATTAGATTTATAACGCAAACGCTGCTTGAAAAGAGAAAGTTGATAACACACAACAAAACAAAGTTTGCCATTTAGATTGAATTTACTATTTAATCTAAATAGCGTAAGGTATGACAATTTTCACAATATGGTAAAGTTTACTATGACACATGATTAACATTGTCTAATGAGTAATGAAATTATGTTGTTCTTTTGAACCAAAAGGTAGCTTATGATATTTATATTTTTAAGTGTCGTAATGTCAGGAAAAAAAACTCTATGTTTTAAGTCATTTTTATTTTAAAAATTAAATTATTTTATTAATTGGGCAGACCCGAAAGCCCATGGCCCGTAAAGGCCCGGGCTTAGACAACTATATTTGAGCTCGTTTACTAGCCGGGTTTTTTTGGCCCGACCCAAAAAACCCCGAGTCTGACATGGGTTAGCCCGTCACAGATCAGGTAGTCCGTTTTGACAGCTCTATTAGTAGCTATACACTTTTAAATGGTAATTATCATTTTGTCTCCACATAAAAAAATCTTTATTGAAAACCAAATAAAGATATATTCTATAGATTTTTGTATTTAGTGAAATAAGTCAAATCATGGGCCTTGAATTCTCAAATACATAGTTATCTCCTTAATCGAAACATAATGTTTATGAGAAAATTTTAACTATATTTTAATTGATTGCAATTTTTTAGCTGAAGTGTTTTTTTCCCACTAAGAAGGAATAAAAATTTAGATTCCTTCAAAAAAGGAATAAAATTTTAGATGTTTTCAACTATTTTTTATTTTATACAAAAAGGGATCTACAATAAAACAAATTAACTAGGCGCCGCAAACAACAACTTGCAGCCCAAAACTGCCTATGACGTTGCATTACGCAACCATAGAAATGATCCTTATAACTAAATTGTATTTATTTTTCTATCCTTTAATAAAAAAAATTATCTTTCTAAGTATAACTGTCCTTATACAAAAAAAAAAAAAAATCTAACTGTCCTTATAACTAAAGTTGTAGAGAATTTTTTTTAGGGGAATAACTATATTTTGATGTCCCTTCTTTTCTAAATAAATAATAATAATTTCATTTCCCTAGTTTATAAGTAAATAATTTAAATGAAATGAACAACATTAAACTACTAGTAACTACATCATTTAATTAATTTTTGGTAGGATGTAGTTATCTTTTAAACGTATGTCATATAATTAGGAATTTGGATTCGTTACATTTAAAGTGGAAAATTCATGTGGTTTATTGTTTATCTCTTTCTTTTATATTGTATCTTTTATCTTATCTATTATTTCTCTTTCATCATTTTCTTTCATCAAATACATAAATTGCACTAAATTCATGGTGAGTTTCTCGCCGTCGGTTAATTTCAATCTGATTACCAGATTCTCTTTTACAAAAAATTGAAAAGTTAATACTAAAAAAATTGTAAAGTCGTATTAACTAGTGTCCTTGAAACACTAGTTAAAAATATAAAAACAAAAAAATTACGTTAAAAGCAGGGCCGAAAGGCTTCAAAGCAATGGGGTAGCATTGGTTACCCCAAAAGAAGAAAAAAAATCTTGAATAAATTAGTATAGTGTTATATGTAGCTACCCCGTTAATATTTGATTTGGTTACTCCAAACAATTTTGTTGGTTCAAAGAGAGATGATATTAAAAAATATTGATAATTTATTTAGTTTAGTATGTCAATTATGGATAAAATGTTTTCTTAAAACTCTACAGAGTTTATCTTTTATAAATAATTATTGTTAATTTTTATTTTCTTCGTTACCGTTTTATTAAGTACATGTAATTATTATTGAGAATTTATTTTAGCCCCCTCGTAAAAATTATGCTAACTTCACCGCCAGTTTTTTTTTAAAGGGTTCGCCGCTAGTTAAAAGTCATCTTGATTTGTTGCGATATCTTACCAACATAGATTACATTTACAACTTTTCAAACGCAGGGATCCTTACCAATTCTTTTTCTCTTATATTTTCTCAATTTTCCCATCTCAACCCTTAAATGATTTTTTTTTCTCTTTTTTTAAAAAAAAAAAATTCCAATGTTATCGTCCCTATATATTTCAATGGTTTAGATTCTCTTATTATTTCCTCAGGTTTTTGTTTCACTTGAGAGGATATCAGTCCCACCTACACTAGCCTTTTTGATCAAATATAACCAAGAATAGCAATACCACTTTCTTATTTTAAGGCAAGAAGACAAAATCAAGTGACATGCCATGTGAATTGATTATTTAGTGATTTACTTTTTTAAGGAATGATTATTTAGTGAATGTTTATCATGTCGTATGCTTCTGTGTATATTTAGTTGCTTCTTAAAAAAAATTATTTTGTAATTTTTCTACTTTCTTTTTAAATTAAAAAACAAATTATATTAACAAAACCTCTCAAAACAATTATATTACAAGAATCAAACCACACAAAACCAACCCAAATTAAAAAAAACCTCAAATACCCTCCACTTTCAAGAAACCAAATAATCAATTAACCTATAGCAATCTAAAGGATTGATCAATCATCAAATTACTTCAAAGCCAAAAAAATTTGTCTTCATTTTATACCACCACCAAGATTGTGAATCAATTTTAAAATCTTTGTAAATCAATTTGTTGCCTTAAACAAAATAAAATAAGACAGCCCAAAACCACCAAATGCACATGTTATTGCATTTCATGTTCCGTGATTCTCATATTTATTTTTAGGTCAAGGTCATATAGTATTGTCCATATCAATTCATTGAAATTTTAGTACTACCAAGAACAAATTTGATGTTGATAATTAAACTACAACACGAAATAGAATTTTATTTTGAATTCTTTTTTACATTAAAATTAAGACATGGTTTTGGTTACTGTCAAGTCGATTTAGCTTTAAAGTGTTATTATTTATTCTTTAATTGAAAGGTAGTGCTTCCAGAAATAGCCTCTTGCTTTAGCCACTAGATGTCACATCTTATCTTACTAAACTAGATCTTCCATTCAATTCAAAATCTTCTTTTTTGAGAAAAGAAAAAATCTTTCTAGAGCTATTTGAAGGCAGGTCCTAGTCCAACATAAGAATTTATTTCTTTTATTTATACACAACTAATTTTGAATAAAACAATGCTTTTTTAATTCTATATATATAAGCTTCAAGAGGATAAAATCATGTAGGTACAAGATTATGACATGCTCATACTATCAAATTTGAAGAATCAAGTCCATACATTGCTTTGGTGATCAGGACCACGACAATGAATTATGGTCATGTGAAGAATCGTGGAAGAAATACTCAATTGGTACGTGGCAAAGTTTGTGTTGATAGTCTATTGAGGAGATGCTAAAACAACCTATAATATTAGAGAAATCTCTCACGTTATGCTCAATCATGTGTTATTTAGAATATTAGCTCGAATACAACATTTTTTTTTAAATAAAAGAACTTTAATACAATTTGTTGTATGTGTCTTCAAATCGATGATTTTGGTCAAAACCGCGAGGTGGGTGAAGAGCTAGCTTGAGGCTTTTTATGGAGAGATGAAAAAAAAAATTATAGGAAAAATTATTTCTATTGGCCAAATGATATGTCCTATGGTATTTAGTCATGCTCGGCTATTTGTGTGGGTAGTGCGTAAGTTTTCCTTCATTACGGGGGTACGTGGAGTTCCACGTTCGAATGATAGATCTCTATTATGCGACCTGATCAGGCAACAAAGTCTAAAGTGTGCATCTTCCCTTGAAACATGTGTTCTTAGCCATCATCTTTTAGTAAGTGGCACTATAAACATAGGAACATCAGTTAGTTGCCTCATTTTCCAATTATGTTGATTTTGTACTAAGTATGATGTCTTGAAGATTCACATACTCCTCGGTAGATTCGGAAAAAAAAAATTGGGATGACCCTTGTTCAATTATAGTAGCGCTCGCTAACCTACTATCGGTTGAGGGAACATGCATATCCTTCATTCACCTATATATCGATTTCAGCTAACTGAACAATTATTTTTAAGTGTAAACGAATATCCTATATGTTGCTTTATCAATTGACCTTTGATATATATGCTAAGTGATTAATTAGATTAATTGATTCCAGTGATTAAATTACTTGAAAATTAAATTAAAAACCTAATTGATAGTTCAATCACTATAAATAGTTGAAATTATCTTTTTTGATTCATCCATCATATATGAAATATTTTTGTTTCTTGTGGCAGAGTTTATTTTCATATGTTTAGGTTTGGTTTGACTTTGTTCTTGGTTTTATAGCCAAAATTATGTATCAAAGTTTGATTGAGTAATAACAATTTCGGTGTGAATTTCTTGTTCAATTGTCATTTTATCGTTGTTTATCTTATTATCATTCAAAGCTAGTGCATAATTTCATATAGTCATTCAATTTCCATAAAGTTAATAAAACTACGTTTTCGAAAAAAAATTCAAAGGGGATAATCTATTCACCCCCTCAAAACATGTATTCATTCAAATAGAACATCATACAAAATCTTTCACACATCACACCATATCTCATCACAAGTTGGGGTGGCCTTGGTAACCCTTTTTTTAAAAATTTTATTTAGTTTTTTTTATAAAGTTGTGTATTTTTATGTTTAGCTTCTCTTCTCTTGTAATATAGGTTTAGCTATCCCAAATAAATTTATTTGTGAAAATTATTTTTTTTTGTTTTTTTGAAGAGGCTAAAATGAAATATATTACCACATCAAAAGATCCCCCTAGCACAAGGTGTACCAGGGTGTAAAACACCAAGTCATAACAATATTTACAATCACAAAACAGGAAAA
>Ga0315915_1010649_pt1 | contig 10128 bp, 6 predicted proteins | sample MpolbnodulesMG_FD_207738 | JGI IMG/M metagenome (GOLD analysis project Ga0315915, IMG submission 207738) | Medicago polymorpha root nodule microbial communities from Los Angeles, California, United States - branched nodules | ecosystem: Host-associated > Plants > Roots > Nodule | place: USA... | reverse complement strand
TCTTGTATATATAACAACTCAGTGTATCATTTTCAGTTAATAAATCAATGAAGTTTTCTTCTTTTCCATGAGTTCTGAGTTTTACTTTGATGGTATCAGTCTATCAGAGGTAGGAGTTGCAACTCTCAGTCTGAAGCTATATAAAGAGATGTGGCGATTCTATGAAGCATGTGGCTTTTGATTTGACAAGCTACTAGAAGGAAAACTTTTCTGTGTTCCCTGATCACATTATGGAACCTTTTGGTCAGGCATCTACACTAAAGAAGAAGTCGTAGAAAGCTGTAATGTCCACTTTGGAAGTTGCAGGTTCAAAGAAAAGAACCTCTGGCCACAAAGGTAAGGGAAAGTTGGCTGAATCGGTTAAGGAGAAAAAACAAGAAGAAAACTTGGAGCTTGATGAGGAACCTTCTTAAAACAGTCGTTAAGAAGAAAGAGAAGAGCAGGATGGAGAAGAAGAAATAAGAGGAGGAAGAAGAAAGTAGGAGTAAGAAGAATAAAGGGTAAAATACACTGAAGTTTTTCCCACTACTAGAAAAAGCAAAATTAGCAAGGGAAATTAGTGACGGAAAAAATGAAATTCCTCACAAATTCCTTAGTCACAAAATTTAGTGACGGAATTAGAGAGGGATTTCACGTTTTCCCTCACTAAATATCCCTCACTAATTTTTGCTTTTTTAGTAGTGTCCGTAAGTACAAGGAAAGGTAGAGAAGAAAAAGAAGGAAAAGAGAAAGAAGCTAGAATGCAGTGAAATAAGAAAAAGAGAAAGAGAAAGTTTTTCCATCAGTTTTCTTTGTCGCCGCAAACACCACATCAGCTTTATGATTTCTAATAACAAGACCCCAAAACACCTTTCCATCTTGTCTGCAACCTGCATCAATATTCATCTTATGGAAATTTTCCGGAGGAGCTTCCCAAGAGAGTTGGTCAAGCCTGATGGATTGTCTTGCGGTTTGAGGCTGGACAGAATTAAATTCGTTTATAAAAGATTGAGCGGATGAGACCACAGTCAGAGGATCAAATGATAAAAGCTTGAAAATTGTTTGATTTCTTACATCTTAGTGTAGCAACACTCATCTTTTTATGTTTATCAATAATCTCAGTAGTCAAAAATATGTCAAGAGAAAATGTGAACAGTTTACCTTTAAGCTAAAACACTAGCTTGACAGCAAATTCAAGTCAAAAGAAAATGTTAAAGTTTTTTAGCAAATCAAACACATCGCCATCAACACCAATTTAGAAAAAATTGTCCAATCCGATCCTCTATTTTTTAACAACTAAAACCCTATCAGCACTTGAACCTATCTCACTTTATTTTCTACTCCTTGTGTCCCAAATCAAATTTTATTTTCTACTCCTTGTGTGCTAAATCAATTGATACAGTTGCTTGTTTTATGCATGTCAATAGATCGGTTATTTAGGACTAAATGAAGCATTTGTTTTATTATTAAACAAATATTAATTTTTAATTTAAATCTCAACCCTTAGATATTTCTTTGCCACATGTCATCCATCAAGACCTTAAATGGACTAAACGAAGCATTGGATAAATGAAGCATACTTGAATTCCTCAACCAAACGAACGAAACTTTGACTTTCTCCTCAACTTCTTTCTTCCCTTAATCACCCAATCACCAAAAACAAACACAGCATAAAAAAAAAAAACATTTTTCATTCTTCTAAAACAAATTTAAGATTCCTTCAACAAAAAAAAAAATTTAAGATAGAAAATTTGAAAAAGTTGTCCAATCCAATCCCCAATTTTTTAACAAATCAAACACACCTTGTTAGCACCTAAACCTATCACATTTTATATTCTACTCCTTGTGTCCCAAATCAAATTTTATTTTCTACTCCTTTGTGTCCCAGATTAATTGATACAGTTGCTTGTTTTGTGCATAACAGACAATTTTGACTTGTAATATCTTTAATTATTTATTAACAAGAATTATAAAAATAAAATTGGTATTTTAAAATTAAACAAAGACAAATTCAACATCATCTTATTAGTAGAAAAATATGATCAAAATATTTTATGTCAGTAGTCACATGATCAAATTAGATTGGTTAATTTAAGATGAAGGGAGTATTATTTATTTTTAACAAAAATTATAAAAAAATTGTATTTTAAAAATATTCATAAAGACAAATTCAACATCATTTTATTAGTAAAAAAACATGATCAAAATATATAAGCAAACTAGATTGTTTATGTAAGACTGAGAGAGTATTATTTATTAACTTCTTATCTATTTTGAAATAAAACCCAACAAAGTGAAATAACTAAACAATTTACTTTTATGACATAAACAATATTTTAATGCCCAACAATCTTTCTCATCACTTTAAAAAAATAAAAACTCTTTTTAAAATTCTACACTTACTTTTCGAGTGAATATATTTGTTTCTCCTAAATTTTTACCAATCAACTTCATCTTTGAATTAAACGAAATAGCTTGAACGGACATCAATTTTGTAACTTTCAATCAATTTAGTCTCTCCGTCAACAGTGTTGACGTGTGACATTAGCCTACGGCGTACAGTTCTACCTCACCTTCCACTTATACAAGGACAAACTTGATCAAAAAATTTGGAATGTAATTTTTTTTTCACATGAACTGTTTCGATAGAAAATTCATCCTTAAAGATAGAAAATTTGTCCCTAAATGAAGGAAATTCATCATTGAATTATATAACTTACTAACAAATCAATCCTTCTATAATATAGACTAATACCAAACTAATCCTTTTTTCCTAAATAAAAATAAATAAAAAAAATCAAACCAATCCTTTAGGATGACCTTAAATGAGTCATCATAAATAGACACTAAATATAAATCCAGAAACACAAACTTTTTTTATTGAAATTCAAAAGCACGTACTTATAAATCTATTAAAAGTCATTGTACAAAACCTGATCCAATCGATAATTAGTACTAATAATAAAACATAAAAGGTTAGTGTATTGCTTCCACAACAAAATGACTACTTGTATATTTTAAAATAAAACACAACAAAATGAAAGAAATAAACAAAAAAAAAAACATAAACAAACTATTTGGAAGCCCTTCTCATTCCTCACCCCTTAAAAGGGTGTGTTTGGTTGTGAAAAAGAATTGAGAAGAGAGTAATAAGTGAGAGAGTGTTGGAATAGGAATTTAAGGTCTTGATTTGAGCTCGACTGTGGAAGAGAATGTGGGGTGCTATTTGAGGATTTTGTTTGGTATGGTGGTTGTTTTGGAGGGGTTTTCGTGTGACTAGCGGGAGTTAGGTGTTTGAGACTTGTTTTTCTAGTCATTCGCGATGCAGGTTGAAGATTTGGCTCACAATTGGGTTACGTTGTTATGTGGAGGTTTAACTTTGATTTTCGTGTTGTCTTTGATTTGGTGGTAGCCCTCGTTTGGGTGCTATTTTTCTGGGTGTTTTGATATCAAGGTTGACCCATAATAGTTAAGCGGCGACAGAGTGATGGATTGGTTTGTGACGGAAGCAATGAGACAACGATGAGATGAAGGGACGACGTTGTAAATGACAAGGAGAGGCAGTGGTGAAGAGGTTGATGGTAGTGGCAGGAGAGGGGAGAGGAGGAGTGGTCGTAAGAGGAAAGAGGGAACATTTGTTTTACTATGAAACGAATATTAGTTTTTTAATTTAAAATATCAACCATTAGATGTTTGTTTTCCACATGTCAACTATGAAGGCCTTAAATTGACTAAAAGAAGCATTGTACAAATGGAGCATACTTGAACTTCTCAACAAAACAGACGAAACTCTGACTTTCTCCTCAACTTCTCTGGCGAACGGATCCTCTCCTGCTGTAATGTCTACAGCAGTCTCTCCTGCACTATTTTGAGTTGTTAGATTGATCTAATGGCTGAGAATCTAAAAGAGTATAATAATAAAATACTGACTTGAGAGAGAGAGAGAGATATCTTTACCTTCACCGCTCTGACCACAATTGCATACCTCCTCCACTGTTATCAAATTTGAGTAAAACACAGTGCCCCACCTTGTTTTTGTGATAGTGTGCTAATTTCAAGCAAAGCAATTTTCTAAAATCAATTTTAACTCCAAAACACAAGTGCCTCCATTGGAGTTGCAAATCACATGTTGGGACCTCCTTCATTTAGAAAAGGATGCAATATGTTCCTTCATTTGTTGTTATTGTGTCATAACTTGTAAACAATGGCAGGCTGGCGCTGCAAAGTCTATCAGCACCGTCGCTGATGGTTGCTTTTTTCACGGTGTTTGCCTAATTTTTTTGATTTGAAGCTTGTTTTTTATTTATTGCCCTTTTAATCTATCCACCGCTGGATGTACCCAACGCGTAAGAGAAGTGCAGGAGAGACTGCTGGAGAGAAATAAGCTGGAGAGGATCCAGATCCAACTTCTCCCTTGCCTTAATCACCCATAACAAACACAACATAAAAAAAAAAAATCATATTTCATTCTTCTACAAATAATTTAAGATAATTTTTCACTTTGAAGCTTAAAAAATGATGTTTTGAACTACATAATAATTATAACTGAGCTATATTTTTGTGGAACGGCTAACAATTACACTTGTACAAGGAATTAAAGAAACAAATTTTACCTAGAAAGTTACGTAAGTATTATTTTGACAAATATTTGATTGTATTTGAACATGATCCCTCGTCTTGATTGGGTGTTATTAGAACTATTGCAAGGTACCATTGAAGAGAACCCACGAGCCATTTCAATAAGAAGGTTAATAGTATACTTTAGTATCCCAACCCAACGTATGTTCAAGCAAATAAATTTAATTCATTTTATACTTAAGTGATGAAAACTTGCTTGAGCAACATTATTTGATGTTTCTTCCTTTGTAATTCTCATTGTTCAAAATGGATAGTAAAATTGAGGAAGTATAACGTGCTGTTGTCATTTCTTGTTACACATGAGATTGTTCAGACTCCCAAAGAGTGTGGAAGGTTGACGTTTCCTATTTCATTGAATCAGCTGGGTCCTCGTAATTCTCCGATACAATCCTTCATCAGGAGGGATAGAGAAACTTCATCGTATCTATTGTACTACGGACTGGTGCCATCGGAAAATGAGACTAATAAGCTGTTATTAGCTGCCAAAAAGATAAGGAGGGCAACCGGCACAGACTTCATCATATCTTTGGTTGCAGATGATTTTTCTCGTTCTAGCAATGCCTATGTTGGAAAACTCAGGTCTAACATTTCGGGAACCAAGTTCACTATATACGACATTGACAGCCAACCACCACGCGGAGCTGGAATTCAACCAAATAGCCGGTCCAGTAGGAGATTTCATTCTCGGCAGGTGACTCCAACCAGCATATAACTATATTGTTAGCACCGTTGCTATGAGCTGAATTGCTCACATATATCATTAGCCACGTAGAGGAAGGAAATTAGTAAACCCATCAATGAGATCATCATGGCCTTCAAAAAGTACAGCAACCTGAAGAAGTAAAATCATAATTAAAATGAGTATCACACAAGAGGAAAGAAAAATAAAAAAGGCATATATGTAATTGTAGTTTAGAGCTGCAATTGTGATAGCAATAGTATTTTTAAGGTACCTCAATTGTAATTGTGACCATATGACATAAACAATAGAACACGTACCTCACTAATGACATCATCAAGACTCTTTTCTCTTTCTCTGTACATATTCAATATTAACGAAATAAACCATGTCAAAGGGATGAAGCAATATTCAAATTAAAAGAAATAATCCATAATATTTATATATCGAAATAAAAGTATCAAATCAAAATTCAATATAGCGAAATATATGAAGGTGAATATATACAAATCACACAAATATTACCTTTTAAAAAGATATCATCTTGATGCTACAGATCTATCTATATTTAATCAAAGAAATCACACCCGTTGAAAATTATGTTGAAACCTATCAAAAAGAACAATAGATCTAAGCACATCATCATAGAAAGAGTAGAAATATAAGATATCATTGACGATTTTCATTGAATCACACCTCTGATGATATTCCATGAATAAATTCGTGTTTTGACACTTATAAATCTGTTAGGGAGACAACAACAAAAAATTGATTAGGAGAAAATAATTAAATAAACAATTAGATGACATCGATGACATGAAAAGATGAACGATTGAAGATTAACCTCATATGTATTGCTGGTCTGATTAGAATGATGTAGCATGGAATCATTGTGTACTAATTGCATACCAGCAAAAGCAAAGAGAGTGACGCTTAAGCAGCGGCGTTGTTCCTCTCCACTTCTGTCAAAATGGTGAGCTCAACCATAAGAGGCTAACTAGGTTAAATTTCGATTAAGATTTTTATATTATATAAATATTTAATAAAAATTTAAGAACAAATTTAGTGATGAAAAATACATATTGATAATTAGTTTCATTAGAAAAAAATATTATAAATAAAATATTGCACAATTTTTTTTCTCTAATCATATATGTTATGGACCGATGAAATCGTTTAGGCCCAATTACTTAAGCCCAATACAAACGAAACCCAAATTTCACATTTGACAAATTACTCGCAACACACCCCCTCCCCGCAAGGGGGGTGCTCAGAGCAAAGGAGACCTGTTCAAACAAACAGTGACGGTCACCATCAAGGCTCCTGCAAATCTCTCGTCAGCGGTTACATTTCCTACGAATTTGTAACCACCGAGTACACATGTGTCATATAATGGCTCTGCAAACACCCACCTCTATGTAAAGGTAGTAAGCCCCAAGGTTAGAATCTATTCTCTCTCTAAACCCTCATTCTAATCTCATACTGACTTGAGCGTCGGAGTGTATGGAGATACACACCCCCCACTGTTTTAGTTATCAACTGACGAATTCCACCACCACTCAAATACAGTACAAAACTGTACGGTAGTCATCTTTTGATCAGGTACGATCAATATATGTGGCATGCATACGTACGTACATACATACATACCAAATGGAAATAATATACTTGTGTGAGAGAGACTTTTCTAACCACTAGATTAAAACTAATGGTTAAGATTACATGGTCTAGTTAAAAAGCTTAGGTTCATGCAATACAACTCTATTTTGGATGAATGATTTTTACAAAAACTAATCCAACCATATATGTGTGTAGATATATATAAGGAAATACTACAATACACCCCCGCCTATTTTTATGAAGGTGTGTTTTAGCATTGTACACCATTTTTGTTTTCGACAAAAATACCCAATTTTTCCTTTTTAAAAACAAGTCATGTTAAGTGTAATTAAGTAATTAAAAAAACTCAATGCTGATTTTTTATCCCAACCTTTCCCGTTGTACTTTACGCCATCACCACGAGAATGATGAGATCCAAGGTTCAGGTGCAGGAATTGCAAGGCAGCTTAGCATGATGAAAGCTGGTAGAACTCTTCGGCACATCGTCAACATGTCATTCATGGATTGGAGTTCTATAGCAGTCGGTTCTGATGCTGCTTCGAATCTTGTAGCCATAGACACGAACCACTTGAATGCATTGGCCAAATTCGATACAAAGGAAGGAATTTGCAGGGGCTTGTAGCTTTAATGGTTCAATAATTTTATACCAATACCCTTTTTAATCCTTGGTTTTGTTTCTTCCTATTTTGTTTTATATAAGTATAAGGAGTTGTTTTTTAGTTCCAAAAACTTAAGATTTTTTCCGTTTGAATCAAAGAACGAGAACATGAAGAGAGTAGGAGGAACAAATTAGTTGCAGCAAGCAAGGTATGGAAACTTGGGAAGGGGAAGCGAACCGACAAGGGCGAAGAGAGAAGGAATAAAAATTAAGAAATTGAAAAATGGATAGGAACTTGTAATTAAATTACAATTAAGCCCATTCATTTAATTGCTTTTGAAGAGGAGAGATTGGATAATTTTGTCCAAAATAAAAGTGCACAATGCTAAAACACACCTTCGTAAAAATAGGCGGGAAATCCAAAGTTGTTTGTATATCACTATTTAGAGTAAAAGAAACAATTGACTGTGTAACAGAAAGAGTTTGCATAGGTTAGTGGAAATCAAAGTTGTTTGTATATTACTATTTAGAGTAAAAGGTAGAATGCCAATAAAATATTTGCAACTCTTAATCCGGTAATTAATCACCGGAAGCTAATCCTAAACTTCAGGGAAGATCTACATAACACATCAGCTGGTACTAACATCAACTCCCCTTTGCTTCAAATATTCCTTGGCCTCAACAATATCCTGGAAAGAAACAACAAAATGAGCAACATTTTTCGGCATTTGATTATTTAACTACTTAAGGAGCATTTAGGAGGACAGATTGACATTTTCATGATAATTGAAGCACCATTTGAACCAAGTAAAGATTTGAGGATTGATATTGAATACGTTACAGTCTACAAATCAGTACAAAAGCCTTATTCAATCTTACTGAGAAGGATGGTCCATTACAGGATGTGCCAGACAGTTTTGCATGACAAGGCAAAGAGGATGTGAATTCAAAATTTTTGTATCCAAAATTCCTTACACATTGCATTTGCAAGAGTACTCATAATTCTAGTCTTGCAGTCTGCAACAATATTTTCTGATCAAAATGTTCAATGAAGGAAGGGAGGAAGGATGTTGATAGTAATAATGAGGCCTTAATGAACCCAGTCCAGTTGTAGACCTCAATGTGTTGCCTGCTACTAAGGATTACTCTGTTTATTTTCTCCACCATAACATTTATGTCCCTACTTTTTTATATTATTAGTTTTTGGTTCTTTGGGATGACAATTGAATTTGAACACAGTGGGCAGAAATAGAACTATTATTAATTTTCTCCCCCACAACATTTTTGTCACCCTTTTATCTTTAATGGTGAGAAAGAACAAGAAGAAAACTTGAAACTTAAAGAGGAACCTTATTAAAATATCCATTAAAGGATGAAAGAAAGAAAGAAAGAAGAAAGAGAAGAGCAAGACAGAGGAGAAGAAATAAGAGGAGAAAGAAGTGAAAAGAAAGAGTAAAAGGAGTAGGAAGAATATAAAGTGTTTTGCCATAAATATAAAGGGCAATTTCCCCTTAGTAAGGCCAATGCATGTTATTGTCGAGGAACCTGTTCAAGAATAATAGAAAGATAATGAGGGGCATCTGCGAGAGTAAAAAGTTGATGAAGATAACTCAAAAGGTAAAGATGAGTAGGAGATGCAGGAAGATGTAGTTGTGAAGCAAACACCCTCCGAGCCAGTAATCATACTTAATTAAAATCTTGGGCAGTCTGATAAGCATCATTTGTCCCAAGTTAAACCTACTCTCATTTAAACCACATGTTAATGCTAATTAGGGGTGTTCAAAACCGAACCAATCCAATAGAAAAACCGTAAACTGAACCAATTCAAACCGAAACCACAATAAACCGCATTTGGTTTTGATGTATTCAGATCAATTTTTTACTCAACCGCATGGTTTAGTTCGATTTGCAGTTTTGATTTTACCAACCGAACCAAACCAAATCAAACCGCAATATAAGAAAAACACTAATTAAATATATATCACTTAGATCAATACTCATAGAAACTCAATGCAAACTTTAATAAAATGACTTATTTTTTTCTTGTTAAGTTTTTTCTTTGTTTTTTCTTTCAAAAATGTGTTTATGCGCTACTTTAACTCTTAGAAAATGATAAAAAATTTAGTCTTTTGTATTTCTTATAAAGTTGGATTACTTTTTGTCCACGTTTTAATTTAATCTACGTAGTTGAGAACAATGTTGGATGAAAATATAATTGTAATGTTGGATGAAATTTAAAATATTACTAAAAATATGTTGTGTTTTAACTTTTTAATTTAATTTTAATGTTGGAATAAAAAAAAAATAGTCTAAAAAAAACCGCACCAACCGATCAAATCCAAACCGCATTGGTTTGGTTTGGTTCGGGTTTTATTTTAAAACTCAACCGAACCAAACCAAACCGCATACTTTTTTATTTTGCAGTTCGGATGACTTTAAGCCTCAAAACCGAATCAAACCGCACCGCAAACACCTTAATGCTATAAGTTTACATGGAGCAGTGCAACTAATAATTGCATGAAAAAAGCACATGCTAATAATAAATGCCTACAACCAATTTTTCAGCTTGCAAGGGAAGTTTAAGCTACACACGGCTCTAGAAATGATAATGTCT
>Ga0315915_1010648_pt1 | contig 10129 bp, 14 predicted proteins | sample MpolbnodulesMG_FD_207738 | JGI IMG/M metagenome (GOLD analysis project Ga0315915, IMG submission 207738) | Medicago polymorpha root nodule microbial communities from Los Angeles, California, United States - branched nodules | ecosystem: Host-associated > Plants > Roots > Nodule | place: USA... | reverse complement strand
AAGCATCGGATCACCAGCAGGAAGGTTATCAAGCAAATCTGGATTAAACAATCTATGTTCCGGTGAAGCAAAGGAAAGCAAGTTGACAATACCCTTAACGAGACAAGTTTTCACAATCATCTCTTCAGAGGTATCTACGTCAGTGTAATCCTCTACCTCTTATTTGTAAAGACGAACAAAAATTTCATGAAGCATCTTCAACTTACGAATAACTAGTTTGTTGGTTGGACCTTCCTTTAGTTTATCGATACGACTTTTTTTTCGGTCAGAAGTCAAACTGGAATTTAGGTTTTCCATGTTAACATCTTCTTTGTTAAGATTAAGAAGAATTCCAAGAAGAATCTTCACCTCACTAATAACTTGTTTCAGGTTAGTTGGAAATACCTTTAGTTCATGGATACGACTTTTGAGTATGTATATGATGTCGCACTCTAAAAATTCAACCATTGTCAAACTGGAATTAGGAGGTTTTATAAGAAGAATTTCACGAAGACTCTTCATCTCGTCAATGCGAGCGAGTTGTTCATTGTTGGTTGGATCTCTCTCTAGTTCATCGATGCGACTTTCGATTAGGTATAAGGCGTTGTGATTTGTTGAATCATCCATTAACGGCAGCGGCTGTGGAGGAGAGGGGGCGTTGGTTAGGTTTTGCGTGATTCTGCATTTCATGATATACCTTTTTTTAGGGACTTTAAAACTCTATATTTTTCACTTTTTTTTTACCAACACTTATTTTATTTTTATTATTTTATTTTATATATTTTTATTGACGCGAAACATATGACAAGCACTATAGATGATTAAGCCACCAACAATGGTAGTAAAAAAGGAACGTTGTGTATTTCACTTTCAACCATTAGTAAGACTTGAGCTTAATTTTTTTTTACATCGAGACTTTAAACCTTTCTCTTTATGCTGAAAAATGCACATGTTTATTTCTTTCCAAAGGACCCAAACGCAAGAAAGCCAAACTATGTTTAAAGGCAAACAAGATTGCTTTGTTTAACCACCTAAATAACCAAAATGCAAAAATTTATCTAAAAGGGATCTCGTAGTAACAATAACAAAGCCGAACCAATCTGAAATCAAGTACTAAATTCTGCCAAAAAACTCGCACCTGGCGAATAAGTGATCCACACCTTCATTTATGTCGCAACTTCCTACACATTTATGATCATTACTATTAAGCACTCCCCTTATGAGCATATTATCTTTGGTTGGAATATGAATGAGAAGAAACTGCCAAGTGAGAAGATTAACTTTGAGAGACACTACTTTTAGCCAATAGTGACAAGCGTTACCCACATAATAGCCTTTGGACGGATGTCATTGCCACAGCCATTTATCTCTCACACCATCCTGTAAGAGAATATAATGTAACATAAAAAAGAAAGAATATAATGTAACAACTCACTGCACTTTTCACCTTATCCTCCTCCCAAGCTAACAACCTCCTTCCACAAATACATGCTTCACAACCTACTCCCCAGCCTATGGAATTCATCTTAGTTACCGTCACTAATTTATTATCAGATAAATCATACAACCTTATGAGCCTAACATTCAACGAGCCTCATTCCAACCAAGGATCCCTCCAAAACAACGTAGATGACCCATCACCCACTTTCCTCACTGTATTGTTGACAAACCAACTCCCCACACCCACACCCACACCCACTCCCTCTCGAACCATGTTGAAATTCTTCCATCAAACTGAAACTACTACCCCTCCATAACATAAGTCTCACTCCTATCCATAACGGACAAGACACACCTTATACCATAATTTATCCCTTTCCTCCAAAAACCCTCCAACACCATTTACCAAGAAAATCCAAATTAAACTCTCTCATCCTCCTAACCACCTTTCTCCTTGTTCAAACAAATTATATCCCATTTAATCCAAGAGATTTTCCCAAAATTCTCACTTCCCCTCGGCCTAAAAGAAACAATTAAATAAAGATTCAATATGAAATGATAGACGCGGAAGCCTTTAAGAAGGAAAGAAAGTAGATCGGAATAGAGGGCATGACATATTTCAAGAGAACCAAACAACCCCCTATAGAAATGTTATGACTCTTCCAACCCGACAATCTATTTTTTATACGATCAATCAAAGGATACCATAAATTCAACTTGCCAGAAATCATATATTAAACTCTTATGTCGAACTGCCGTTAACTAAAACCGACGCCGTTACCGTAGATACACATTCCATAACCTAATTACGCCACAAAGTTGGGAATTTTATTTGAACCTTACATCATTAAGGTACTTCCAATCCACAAAATCAGACGTTTTCAAAATCCACTTTGAATAATAATTAGTCTTTTTTGAGGCGACGCACTTCATCCACCACCTCATTAGCTATAAGAATTCCATCAAGAATTTGCATGTCCTTGATGAATGATGATCGAGAGTCAGAAACAACACTTCCAATGACATTTCACAACCGATTAGTCAACACCTTATACAAGCATCCAACCAATGATATAGGCAAAAAATCAAATAATATTTGAGGACTCTCGACTTAAGGAATGATGAGAACTATAAATGTATTGTTAATCTCTTTTGTCAATTTGTCATTTATATGAAACTCGATAAAAAAAACACATCAAATCATATTTTATATCAACTTATATAAATTATCATTTATTAACTGAAATACTTTGAAACTCTCACACCTTGAAACACCTATGCATGGTGCTAGTTGCATTATCCTCTCCTCTCCCAGGTAGGGGGAACCTGTTCTCCTCCTTACCACCCAACAACCCTCCTCCTCTTCCTCATCCGCCACCACCACCACCACCAAACCCAAATCCCGCCCTCAAACACCACCGCAACTCCAAATACTACAAACCCATCACCCACCCCACCACCATCCCTTCCTCCGACGACCGCTCCGTCAACATCGGCGAGTCCGGCCTCTCCTACCTTCTCCCTGGAGCTCCCTTCGAGTTTCAGTTCAGTTACTCCGAAACTCCAAAAGTAAAACCAATTGCTATCCGTGAACCTGCTTTCTTACCGTTTGAACCTCCCACAATGCCGAGGCCGTGGACAGGGAAAGTACCGTTGAAGAAGTCGAAGAAGAATATTCCGCTGTTTGATTCGTTTAATCCTCCTCCGGAAGGGATGAAAGGTGTTAAGAAAGTTGAAATGCCCGGGCCGTTTCCGGTTGGGAAGTTTCCTGAAAAAGGGGTGAGTAGAGAGGAGATACTTGGTGAGCCGCTTAAGAAGTGGGAGGTGCAGATGCTTGTTAAGCCTATGATGGCCAATAATCGCCAAGTTAATCTCGGTGAGTTGGAATTTAAGGGTAGTTTTGTTTGTGATCCTTGATATTGTCGATCATTGTTGTCAGATGTAGCTACTATGTTGCAGCTACATTTTTTATTGAGGGCATTAGAGGTAGGAAGCACTGGCCCAGACACCGGACATGACACTGACACGTTGACACTAGTAGTAATTTGTGAAATGACAGAATTGAATGTAATCACATGTGTCTGTGTTGGAAACTGACAAATGTTGGATGCCAGACACACCTTTGATCAGAAGTCTCAATGTTACAAAGCATTAGACACACGTGATTACATTATATTAATTCAATTTTTCAAATTATTATTGGTGTCAATGTCGTGTTTCATGGATGTTAGTGTCGACTGTGGTTGCTTTATAGGTCAAAGCAGCTTCAATTGCAGCCGTGTGTTTTGTTTTTACAACATAGAAATCGCTATATAATGGCTCAGGTTGTGGTTGTAGAACTTTATTCAAAACCTTAGAACTAGTAAAGATCTCGTGCAAGTGCAAGATTGCTCAGGTTTGATATTGTCGATAATTGTTGTCAAATGTAGCTGCCTATAATGCACTGACATTTCTGATCGAAGGCATTAGAGGTAGGAAGCACTCACATGACACTGACACGTTTGACACTGGGTAGTAATTTGAGAATATGACAGAATTGAATGTAATTACCTGTGTCAGACACGGACAGATGTTGGATACCAGACACACCTTCGATCATAAGTCTCAATGTTACAAAGCATTAGACGCACGTGATTACATTATATTAATTCCATTTCTCAAATTAATATTGGTGTCTATGAGTCAATGTCGTGTTTGATGGATGTTAGTGTGAGTGCTTCATAAGTCAAAGCAGCTTCAATTGCAGCCGTTTATTCTGTTTATTGCTATATACGTAGAACTTTATTCAAAACCTTAGAACTAGTAAAGATTTCGTGCAAGTGCAAAATTGCACATGTCATTCGAAAATACCTTTTTAGAATAGATAGATATATTGTGAATTGTGGAAGGTGAAGGGTTGGACTGTGTTAATAGTGTTTGGTTTTGATTTGATGGTGTAGGAAGGGATGGATTAACACATAACATGTTGGAGTTGATACATTCGCATTGGAAGCGTCGCCGTGTCTGTAAAATTCGTTGTAAAGGTGTTCCTACCGTTGATATGGATAATGTTTGCCGCCATATTGAGGTTTGAAATTGATTCATAATCTTCGTTTACTTCGTTGTCATTTTGATACCAACATTACACTTGCATAATAACATTCTTGGCTGAGTATAGATTGTGCACAATGGGTTATGATCCTGAAATGAAAATAATATTATGTCAACAAGAGTTGCTTGTGGTGAAACTGTTTTTAGTGGATTCCTTCTGATGATCCTGTACAGAAAATCCTATTCATGCAAATGCATGAGGTTCCATCTTCGTAAGGTTTGGTAACAATATATACCAACCCTTCACAAATGGATAATTGACCTTATTGACCTTATTTCTTGACGACAATGTAACCCCTTCTCATTCTGGATCTCTGCTTGAGAAAGACATCATTACTTCACTCAAAATCCTGTAGTCTCAAACAACCAAAGCTTGAACTAGACACCGACCATCCTTCATTTCAACATGCCTAACACTCCATATCATAACAAAATGACTAACATCTATAAAATTACTGTCATCAACTACTATTTGATGGCACTGGAAAGTCCAATAATTTTAGTCATAAAAATGACTAAAATTACTGTCGTCGACTACTATGTAAAACTACGTAGGACAGTTGTGTATTTCATCGTGCAGGGCAGAAATGTAGCATTTATGTATATAATCATGTCGAACAGTTATGTATCAAATTAGGCAGAACAGTTTATAGCAATTTATCCGTAGTAGATGGTTTATTAGACTTTCAAGTCTCATCAGAGTACATGTCAGCCTTTACCAATCTTTCACTTTGACCATTCTTCCTAAAGTCCAAATTCAGACTCCAAGTCGGATTTGTAACATTACACAACATTCACAAACCTTGACAGCACATGAAGTCAGATTTGAAAATGACAACCATTTTGTCCCAAGCACAAATACTGCCTAAAAAAAGTATGCAAATTATGGTCTTGGCAAAAAATGAACAAGAAACGGAGAGATTATCAAAATCCAAAGGGAAGAGGAATGGTTGGGATATGATCAACAGGATGTCCCTCAAAATGGGAATCCCCAAATCCCACTTTGAGGGCAAGGTGGAGCTTCAAGTTGAATGTATTGTTAGGGTATCTCATTTAACGTCAAACAAAGACAGCTGATTGTCTGTCAGTTCATTAGTTAGGTAAATAGCGGACATCAGATTGTGGAGGGATTGACCCGTATAATTTATAGCTTGTGAGTGAAAGGAAAGATCCATTGTGAAGGAAAAAACCCTTGGGGGGGATTCTATTCCCCATTTTCTGTTCAGACTTAACAGTTCATTTTTCAATAGTACAACTCCCGTCCTTTAATTCTTTCTATCTGGGTTTCAATCTCATTTTGTGAGTTCCTAACAGATATAGATTTCGTTGATGCTTTTACTTTTCTTTTTCTTCTCCTGAATCAATCACTGAGCCGTGCATGAAAGTTGATTGTTGCATATGATCACTTTTTTTGCTTTGAAGTCAAATGTTTATACTGTCATGACAGGAGAAAGCAGGGGGGAAATAATTCATCGAGCTGGCAGTGTAGTTTATCTTTTCCGTGGTAGAATTTACAACTACCGTACTCGTCCACAGTATCCAGTGATGCTCTGGAAGCCAGCTGCTCCTGTTTATCCAAAACTTATACAAGATGCTCCAGAAGGATTAACGAAAGCTGAAGCAGATGAATTACGGATGAAAGGGAAATGCCTGTTGCCAATTTGTAAATTAGGTAATCATCTATTAACTTTTAGATATCTCTTTCTAATTTTGAGAATACACCCTGCATGAAGAAATTTGAAAAGTTGCCTAGAGTAATTGCAGTCGCAAGGTGAGGTGAGGGTAGAGTTTCCTTAGATTCAAATCTTTAGGTTTAGTATTTAAAAAGGTTGGATGAATTACAATTTGATGCAATTAATAGCTGTGATTCTGGTAATATACACGTCATTAGACTTAATTATCAAGCACCATTGCCCAAATAAAAAGATTTGACCATATGAGATGCTTTTGACTTCTTAAGGGGATTGTCAAGAAGGAACATCTCTTGTTTAGTAGAGTAAGGTATTGAAAATAGAATATTCAATGCAAGTAAACCAGCAGAAGATTTGAGTGCAAAAATCTGAGTTGGAGGAAAGATAATCAAAATCAAGTAAAACGGGCATGTCATTATGTTGTTTAATTTTTTATTGATCTGCATATTTATTCCGTAAAGTACTCTTATAATGTTGATATTGCATTCTACTTTAGGGGTAATCACACTTTTATTTTTGTTGCTTTTATTTCTTAATTTGAACATCTCATTACTTGTGTGGTGTTGCAGCCAAAAATGGAGTATACACAACAGTTGTAAAGGATGTCAGAGATGCTTTTGAGGGAAGCCATTTGGTGAAGATTGACTGCAAGGGATTGGATCCCAGTGATTATAAGAAATTAGGTGCCAAGCTTAAGGTACTAGATAACTAGCTTTCTTCGTCTTCTTGTACATTGCTTCTTTTATCTTTACTCTTTTTGCCTGAACTAAATAATTTTGATATCTGTACTTTGTATTAAGTTAATAGAATTAATTCAAAGTGTAGAGGGAACTACACTATGCTCAAAGGATGTAGAAAAAATGTACATGCTTAGGCTTTCCAGCTGAAAACATTGTAATCCAAGTGTTTGTTCTCTATCCAATATAAACGTTAAACTTATTATGTAAAGGGGGTTCTATAGTTGATTAGTTTGGGAAAAGCTAGCAAAGTTCACATGAAGGGTATGACTGAGGATTCATCAGTTTGGTTTTTTTCATGTTTTCATCTCTCTAGCTGTGCTAAAAGTGATCATTAGGTCTATCTTTAAATTTCAAGGTACCCTTACCAAAATATTTCATTTTCTATACGTGAGTGTTGAGACAACACTTGTGTCACAGTGTTGTACACTGGCGCGATAATTATCTGGTATCAGCTTACTTTTGTTGTCAGGCTTTTTTATATTTTAGCTCTAGGGAGGAGGGACATGTTACAATTTATTACTGCAACAAAATATGATTTGGAGTTTGTAACTGATATGTCTATATTGTTTCATAGAAAATAATAAAACAGGTCATGTGCAGTGTATAGTAGCATGCATCGTGTTTGTATCCTTAAGCCTTAAGTATTGCTGCAATTATTATCTAGTAGTATTATACGGCATGCAATTTGATCTTTTTGCTTGGGCAGGATTTGGTTCCTTGTGTGCTATTGTCTTTCGATGATGAACAAGTATTGATTTGGAGGGGCAAAGATTGGAAATCAATGTACCCTCAAGATCCAGTTTTTCCTCCTGCTGAAGCTACAATTACAAGTGATTTGGAAAATAAAGGTATGTGTTGGAGTAAGAAAAAAAAATTGGTTGCATCATTTTTGTATTGAAAATCTTGTCCGAATGGAATTCTTCTACAGTATACGTACATATAAGTGTCTATATTGTGAAATATTCTTAGTGAAGATATAAATAATTCGTATTTTGTGTTTACAATGAGGTGATTATAAGCAATCCAGTATCTAGGTAAGAAATGGTTTGTGCTTAAAACAGAATAGCGGTTTAGAACATATTTGATGCATTTCTCAAGCTGATAATATGAAGTAAATTTTTATATTTTTCTTTGTATGGATTTCTTCGATGGTGACGATGAATAGAAAGATTTATTCTAGAAATGCATTTGTGCATTGAGGTTTTGGTGAATTTTCTCTAGCTAGTTGAAAGTATAGGATGGCTGAATTAGATTATGAAGAGGCTGGTTATACATACAATGACAATTGTTTGGGAAACTTTATAATGTGATGGTGGGAGGAATTGAGGAATAGAAGTTTCCCAGACAGGGAGTTGTAGTGAATGAAGTTTCCTCGAAATTTCTTCGACATGGATTTTCCTCTCTGGGAATGGATATATTGCCTCCAATGTCATAGATGATCATGTATGATAACCTATCTGTTTGTGTTATAATTAGTTTCTATTTTGTATCATATATGGTAAATTATATAATTGGTTGATAACATTGGTTATGCAACATCACCATGATTTTACAATGTTAATCAGGCGAGGTGGATGATAATCAATCTAAGCACATCAGCAAAATGGTCAGCACAAGCCCAAAATAGTTAGTTGTATATAATTAATTGGTCATTTTTTCTCAAGAAAAATAATTACGTGCTTTGGTAATTTCATGAGTCATATAATGAATTGATGTGTAGTATTAATTTTAACATTAAACATTTTTAAAAATTCACATATTTATGTGCTCCCCGTTTTTATTGCAATTTTATTAAAAAAAAAGCTTAAATATGGAAATGATTCTGCAAGTATAACAAATTTGAGTTTTGGTCAATGTAATTACCAATCCTTTTAATTTAATCAAGTAAATATAATAACTTTTATTTTGGTCCTTGTTGAAACACTAGTTTTTTTTTTGAAGAAATCAAAATGGGATATATTAACATAGGCGATGTAAACTCATCAGTACAAGTTGAAATTGAAAGAGTAAACACAATTCCCATTAGATAGAATTAGTGTTTGTGTGAATTGAAAAACTGTCCCACATAGGAGTGGACAAACACACGGGTAGTGTTTATATAAGTGGGTTGAGTGGAAGTTGAAAGAGTAAACACAAGGTTTCATTTGATAAAACTAGTGTGTGTAAATTGAAAAAATGTTTGATCGGGTTTGGACTTGGATCAAAAAGAAAATATAATTTTTATAACCTGAAAATGTTAAATGAATTTTTATCATTATCCGAAAGTGCTTAAAAAAATCCTGATATATCCGCTCGTGAAACGATCCGCGGGTTGTTTAATTATTAAGTGGCTCTAGGTTTGTTACAAACTCTCTCTATAAAAGGACAATACTGTGAAAAATATTATGAAACTTTGAGTATTTTTCTTCTCTCTCCCTTTTCGACTTTTCTTTTACTCCTTTTGTCCCTTCGACTTCGAGTGGTATTTTTACCATATCATACGGATTTTATACCATATTGGTGTTTATTCTCGAACGATTATCTACCGTGCAATAGCTAACCGTACAGTTTGAACCGAGTTGTTTGACTCAACCTGATAATTTCTTCGATAGTAAATTCTCTTTTTAAAAGGTATGTTTTCTAAATCGAAAACCAAACAGTCCCTCATTCTATTCTTTACTGACGTGGCATGTTTATGCTGATGTGTCAATGCTTATTTTTTTTTACCGAAATAAAAATGCCTTAGATCTTCATCGCCACCTCCTCTCTCTGTTTTCCTCAACATTGAAAAAGTGGGTGAAACATAAAAAAACATTTAACCAAGGAAATACTTAAAAAAATTGGTTTGGTTAATAAGAGCTGTATTTGGGGATTTAAATTCTGATACTATATTGCAAGTCGAAGAAGAACTAGATTAAGGGGTATAATAGAAAAATCAAAATTAATATTTAACTGATTTGTAAAATGACATAATTTAATTCAACTTAAAACAACTTAAATTTTGAGACGGCTTGAGTAAGAATTAAGAGGTATCATCAACGTGGTTTGAAGGAGTAATGTAGATTTTTTTGGAGAAGTATGAATTTGACATGTATAATAGTGACAAACATGTGAGAACCAAATAATACAAACCTTGAAACCGATAAGAAAATAAATAAATGAGCATATTGTTCTTTTGACACCATAAATAATATATATATATATATATAT
>Ga0315915_1010646_pt1 | contig 10130 bp, 4 predicted proteins | sample MpolbnodulesMG_FD_207738 | JGI IMG/M metagenome (GOLD analysis project Ga0315915, IMG submission 207738) | Medicago polymorpha root nodule microbial communities from Los Angeles, California, United States - branched nodules | ecosystem: Host-associated > Plants > Roots > Nodule | place: USA... | reverse complement strand
GAATATTGGAACTTAAAGCTTTGGTATCATTGTATAGTGCGAGACATCGATGATACAATGATACAATCGACTATTGGACCGTTTAATAGTGCGAGACATCCACGATACAACGATACAATCGACTATTGGACCGTTTAATAGTGCGAGACATCGACAATTAAACGATCCAATAGAGATCACGATATCATTTGGACACGAATGATGTTGTCGAGCAATATGTGATAATATCAATTGATAGTTAGAATCCGCAACCCAAATCCGAGAATACGTACGAGTAGGTTGATGAAGTTTAATCCCAGCATATTTACTTCTCTGTTAACTCTCGCCCCGTTTATAAATTCTTAGTTGATAGTTTATGAAACAAAATACCCGACAACCCTAGCTCAGAACGATATTGATTGTTAAACGGCTTAGAATATCGCACCAGTCCCTGTGGAGACGATAACATAAATACTTACTTTTGTTGCAACAACACTTATGTGTGACAGGTTTCCCTGTCTGATGGTGCGAAGGATGTTGGAACATCCAACATGTGTGGGAATTTATTTTTCCCAGTCTGTAGCATAAGAATTTATTTTTCCTCTGCTCTTGTGAGACTATGTTAATATCTTATCCGCTGCTGCACGTCTCTGATAAGTGTAATACCTCTACAGCTGAAGCTGTGATTGAAGATTATGTGAGGTATTCTTGTATGCACACTTCTGATATTTCTTTAGTGACACTATCATGCTACTCCTTCTTCTTGAATATGTGTTCGTAATTACTTGAGAAAGTGTATCTAAGGTATCCCTTTAGGTTGTGTGTGCTAGCTGTTTCTTCATAGGTATGTGTTCATGCTTCTTGGAGAAATGGATGTCTTCTGTATCCCTCTTTATTCTTTGCATTTGGCCTTAATTTGTTTTACCCAAAAATTTGCCAAAAAGGGAGATTGTTGGGTATTTCTATTGGCTGGATTATTGCTAAAACAAATATCCTTGTCTGTGTTGTTGGAACCAATGTTCAAACATGTGTTTACGCATCTTTGTAAGATGTTGGACACGATATTCCAACATCCTGGCACGATTCAGTGTGCCTGGGTTCATGCCTATTTGTACGCGCGCCTTATCTTTAAAAGGAAACAATATTTCCTTATCTTGTTGACAAGCAACGCGCATATCTTTACAGAATCAGCTGTGGAATATTCCTAAAGTTGTGATTATATTTTAGGAAATATTTGAAGTTGTTTTGGACGCTCCTAAAGATGTTCATACTTTTTAGGACTTTTCATATTTGTCTATGATTCTTGTTTTGCAGATCAGCTAAACGATCTGTTTTGTTCTGAAGCCCAACTAAAGTATTTGACCCGAGCTGCTTCAGTATATCAGGGAGACTTCAAGACCTAATGAACTATTCAAGCCGTCATTCTAAAAAGTTTAGATTTTTAGGGTTTTGAGTCTACATGTGTTCTATTCTTGTATCATGTTGATGCAAGTCTAGTACCTTTATTGTGAGACTTTCTTGTGTCATTTGTGATACATGTTAAGGATTGTGTGTTGAGTTGTAATTCATGTGTACTACACCAAAGTTGTGAAGTACAATGTTAGTTGTTTTGTTTGAAGGTAACTTCATCTTTGTGTTTGTTGTTTGAGGTCTGATAGGTCACAGGGGCTGTGACTGACCATAGGATAGTGAGATGAGATCTCAGATCTAGGAGTTCCTAGGTTGAAATCTAGACGGGTAGGTCCTAGGTCGTTAGAGTAAACGAGGAGTTTGCTGAGAGCTATAGAATAAGGACTACACTAGTGGATTTCCTTCCTGGCTTGGTAGCCTCTAGAGTAGGTGTGTTTGTCACCGAACTGGGTCAACAAACTCATTGTGTTCTTTACTTTCTTGTCATTTACTTTCTTGGTTTTATTTCTGTTTGATTTACGATGTTGAAACATTGAACGGAACATTATAAATGTTAAAACATCTTACAAATGTTTTAAAACAAGTACGTTAAAATTTCAAAATTTACACCCACCATGAAAAAATTATGTCGCACAAAACACATAAGAAAAAAAAATGATGAGAAAAAAATAGAAACTTACCATCTTTAGAATAAAGATAGAAACTCAACATCATTGAAAAAAGTCAATAGGTTATCGGTGAAAGACATTGTGATTCAATTTTAATCCTTCATTGAGATTCATAGTGAAAATGGAGGTTTAGAAAATTTATATGTAATGGACAATTTTGATATTATTGTAAAATTTTTATGACATTTGAATGTAATTAGTAAAAAAATTATGAGTTTAGTGATGATAGGTTGACAATTTAAAATTGTCACATCATTAAATAACTTAGCAATAATTTAATTGATGTGAAAATTCTAAATGTTTTAATTGATTGTGCGTTTGAAATTATTTTGAATTTGAATTATGAGCCCAACACCATTAAATTCAATTTTTTTTTAATAAAAAAGTAACTCAAAAATTATTCTTTTGATTAATAAGAATAATTTTTGATTTTAGAGGCATTTCCCATGTATTAATTATTGTTGTTAAAGAAAGTTTAATTAATAAGTGAATCTGCTTGTTCCAGCAACACCAACACCGTCTCTGAAGAGAATGGGAACTAGAGAGGTGTACGAAGAGAAACTGAGGAATGGAAATCTCCACTTTGATCCAACCCTAAACCCCGGCGTTGGTTCCGCTCGTTGCCCTCGTTGTCTCTCTCTTCTCAACCCTAATTCCGTTTGTTTCTCTCTTCTTCTTCCTCTTCCTCCTTTTTCTCTCTCGCGACGTATCTGTTTTTTTTTTGTTGCGTACAAGATGTTTGATAAATTGACTCAATGAAATTTGACTCTGATTTTTGCATTCGTTTGTTTTTAGGAAAGAGGTGAATGGACTATCACTCCCGTTTTGCATGATGCCACCGCCGTCGTGAGTTCCTCCTCTTGAATTTTGTTTTGATTTGTGTTTAGGATCCGTTTGGATTGACTTATTTTTGAGCTTATGAAAAATTGCTTATGCAAATAAATAAGCTTTTATGTTCATTCATAAGGTCTCACCAATGAAAAAATGTATTTTCATACGCTGTTTTTTATAAACTATCTTGACTAACTTATGAATAATACACACAAAAGCTAAAAAATAAGCCTGTAATCAGATATCATGATAAGCGCTTATGTATAAGCTATTATTTTCAATCAGAATTTTGGATTCAGTTTTATGCCCTATAAACAGTTTACAGCTTATAGGACAAGCACTTATCATGATAAGCGCCTATGTATAAGCTATTTCTATGGAAAAAGATAAAATTAAGTTGATTTGTTTTCATTTAAGCTATTAAACAGTTTTCATAAGCTATCTTGAAGAACTTATGAAAATAAGCTAAAAACAATTAGAGTTTTCATAAGTTCTCCCAAACAGCCTCATAAGCTCTTATTGGTTTTGTGTTGTTGAACTCAAATTCTATTAGTATTCAGTATTCTTTTTTACGTGTTCTTTATTTGCTTGTTCTTTTGGTTGAATAGGTTGGCTCGGGGGTTGGTGGAATGCTTAGTGCAGTTCATGGTTTGAATAATGGTAAGTTTACTTTTGTTTGGCTCTATATGATATACACACAGCTTGAATTTAAATGTGATATACTGTTTTGGCGGCTGATTTTGTTATAATATCCGTAGACAAGAACGTGTCGTGATATTATCTTTATAATTCACGTTATAATTATTTGGGATATTTTAGTTGTAGTAAAAGTGAAAGTTTTTTGTTTTCTTTCAAAAGTTGCATCATGTTATTTATTTATAGTGAAACTCAAATACTCTTTACCTTGTTAATGGATGAAAGTTGAATCCAAATACCTACTTTGTTTAAACATTGCTCTTTGATATTTGGTTGTAGGGTTACCATATCTTCAAAATCGTCTGAAAGGACCGAAGTGGCTGCCTTTTGTGGTTGGGGTATGTAGAACTTTAATGGCTTGAGTCCTTTGCATATTACAGTTATCTAGCTTTGTGATTTGTTGATGCTGATGTCTGTATCATAGTAGTTGGTTTCATCGTCTTCATGCTTTTATATGTTGAGCAGATTAGATGCATTGATGTAATGTAACATAGAGCTTGGTTGTATTTTATAGCTGACTTTCTTCTTTTCTATTTTTTTCCATATAGATCCCTCCATTGTTGATATTTGCAGGAGCTAGTGCTGCATTTGGAGGTAATTCTATTTACACGCCTATTTATTATATGTTTCTGGGCCTTCAATTTTTACGGTGCACACAACTAAATGTTTGACAACTATTGTATGGTAGTTATAGAGTTGCTTCATGAAATCATAGGTTGTCCCTCCTTTTTTGTTAATTGAATCACGTTCTAGAATGGTGGCCATAGTTGTATGATGTGGCAGATTTTTAACAAAACTAATTAGACGGCCATGTGGTGGCGACCTTTACACGGCGGCTGCCGTCCTACTATGGCTGAAATATCTGTGGCAGGTATGATGGTCTTGGATGACATAGCTGAAATGGCGGCTAAGTCACCTTAAAGAATGAAAAAAGACGTAAATGATTGAGCTATTTTAAACCCTAATTACCAGTCAAACACATTATGATTCATAAAATCCTAATGACCAGTCAAGTCCTAACTGTGCACATCTATACTGAAACTCTATCACATCTTTTGCGGACTACTCTAATTCACATGTCTTCATTGATTCCCCCCTTTTTTTCAACTCATCTGTCTCTTGATCTTGATGGCTATGTCTGACAAAATGTAATGCATTGTGGATAAGCTTAGCTTATAGCAAATGAATTTAAAGCGGAATAATTAGCTGATAGCAGATAAGTTAGCAAATTGAATTTGAAGTATTTGATAAAATTAGCAGTTAAACAAACCGATAAATAAAAAATGAATTTGAAGTATTTGATAAAATTAGCAGTTGAACAAACCGATAAATAAAAAATGAAATTACTTCAATTAAAATAATGAGGGTTAAAACGAGAGAAAAAAAATGATACGCTGTAAACTATATACACTTGAACGGTACATGAAGACATCTCTCAAAATCGCTATAAATTATTGAAAAACACCACTAGTTCGCGAGAGAAAGACTGTTTTCAAACAACTCAACTTTAATTATGAGTTTATATGCTTTAAGCATCAACTATAGGCTACTTGTCTATTTTATTTTATATTCTATTTATCTCTTTCTTTGTGATTGTATCTTATTTGTTCAATGGTGCTAGGGCTTCTATACTTTAGGTGCATGAAATTCAATATGTTTCTAGACTATTGTTGACATTAGCATATAGTTATATTTGTTTGTATCATTCAGTTTTTTTGGTATGCTTTGTGTGTGTGTGTTTACTATTAGTTGCTAGTCCGCATGCTTCGGCCATAGTGTGCCATATGCCACATTGCTATGCTTGATTTTAGGTTTGGTGTAATTAACTACCTTAATGACATTGACTTGAATCCATGTTGTCAAACTCAAGAGGCTACCCGGTTCACAAGGGTAGGATTAGGAATTCACGTAAAGTGTGCGATGGAGAGGGATTGTAAGTTGTAACTTAGATCTTATGATATTTTCTAAAATGAAAGACCATATTGAAACAATTTTATATGTAGATATTAAGTAATACAAATTTGCAAAATAACAAAAAAATTACAACTGCTGTTCAATAAAAAAAAATTGAAAATGCAAAAGGTCACACAACACATGACTGAAGTTAATGTCACAACTCATAATATAATGGGCGGATTTATAAGTTTATAAATAAATAATAGAAAAGACACAGGTTTTAATTTTAAAAACTAAAGACATGTTTTTATTCTTACACCTACCATCAGCTGCTAGCTAGACATTGTAAAATGTAGTTTGGAGAGGAAACAACATCTACAGATGAGTTGGAGGAGAGAAGAGTGTTTGACAAAATCTTAAAACAAAATAGCAAGAAACTACATCCAATCATCAGCCACAATCAACTTTGAAGGAGAGAGTTCAATCAGAACTATCAGCAATCAGCCACTAACAATTTCAAACAGCCACCTTGAGAGGCAGGCCACAGGTATCAGCAAGACCCCCATAGATCATGGACAAAGCCAGGCCACCAGTGAAACCTCATAATTGAGAGGTAGAGATGATGTAGATGGAGGTCAATATGACTTCAGCGTTCAGGCTGGCTTAGGTTTTTTCCTCTAAATTTGTTAGATGCGCCACATAAATGGTGGCCCACTAAAACATTTTAGAGGGTGATTATCATCACTTCTACATATTTGCCTGCAATCGTACCGTTAGCATAGGACTCTTAAGGGCAGAAGTTACAGAATATTAGTAGATTGGTATTTTTATATATTATTATAAATTAGTATTGGTTACATGTGCAGTAACTGCTATCTGCAGTAAAGGTTATCTGCAGAACTTCTATGTAACTGCTATAGGGAATTAGTATTATAAATAAAGATGCAGAGGAAAAGAAGAGCATTCAGGGATTGGGATAAAGGATTGGTAGGGAGAGACCAAGCTCTTGAATACTTGGAGGGAAGAGAACCAAGACTCTTGAATTTCTTGGGATTTACAAATAAAACACTTGGAGGGAAGAGAACCAAGACTTGTACTGTTAGCAATCGTACTCTTGAATTAATATTATTGCAATAAGTTTTTACAAGTAAAATCTGCAATGATGCTAATTGTATTTGCTGAATGTTCTAATGGATTATCTGCTATTTGATAAATTTGACCTATGAAGCATGCGATGAAGTTGGAACTGCAAGCACTTTACTTTCCCAATTTGATTTTTTAAAACGTATTTGGAATTAGTTTTTCTCTTTATCTGTTTCCTTATAATTTACAACATGGTTGCCTGATTAATGATGTTGAACTATTATGTAATGCTATCTTTGATGTTATATTAAAGTATCTTAACTTGTTTTATTGGATCAATTTATAATTTTAGAGTATCCTAGAGCATCTCTTAGGATAATTTTTTATTTATTTTTTAATTGTGATTTGTTCTTGATTTTTTAATTTATGATTGAGTCTATGTGTCCCTATAAGTATTCAGTAATTTTTTTTTTTTTGGTATCAAGCTACAAATATAGAAAATGTTCAAGTTTTCTTATTATTTTCTCCCCCTTTTATAAAAAATCCCACAACTTCAACATGCTCTGTAGGATTTTGGATGAAATCAACATGCTCTGTCGGATTTTGGATAAAAGGAGAGAAAATAATAATACCTTTGAATATTATTGATGATGACTTGATAGTAGCTTGATACAAAAGGCTAAACCCTAATCCCTATTTATAGGGATAATTAGACTTAACCCTAAATAAATAGAAAAATCAGGAACAAATCATAATAATTATTATAGAATCTAATCCCAAGAGATAATATAAGATACTCCCAAATTATGAACTGATCTTAGGAAATAACTTATGATAATATAATATCAAAGATATTTTCTTATACTCTAACAAAATAAATTTCCACAATAGTAGGTCTTCTACAAATTTGTAGTGATTGACACCAAAGTTGTTCTATTGTTGAAAGATGGGTTTAAATAAGGGTATATACTCTTTCTTTTCTCATAAAAGACTGAAATATAAGTTATGTTAGCTCAAGTGAGTTTGAAAAATGATTTTTGTTTAAAAATCAATATAAGATGTAGAGAGTTCAATTTATGCCCAAGCATTGTGGTTGCAATCCTTTTTTATCAGAATGTGACTCATGGTTCAAGGAGGTTCATGCCACACCAATACTTGATTCGAATGGAACTTTGAAGTTGTGTGTATATGACGGAATGATCTGCTGCTAATAGCACCATTATTTTGGTGCCATCTTTGTTTACACTGCTATTGATTACCTGGTTTAAACTGAATATCTACGTTAGAAGGTTTTACTTGCTTTGTGTTGTGTTTTAGTTTCTTCGGGCAAATGAGACTTAAAGGTGTCTTGTAGCATGCTGAGGATACTACAAGCTTTAAATATCCAGTAGTAATATGGTTGCATGTGAGATTTTCAGGTTATGTACTTCCAAAGTTCGCTCAACTCACAGTAACATCCTATTATGCCTCCTCGAGTGCATCACATTATGGAATCTCTCTTCTCACCCGGCATATTGAAGAGAACTACAAATCCAATCCACCGCATCTGAAGAGGCTCTGATGATTCCTTTTATGTGTCATTCATTACAAGCATGGCACATTACGGTTTGGCAATTTTGTTACGTTAATATTTGATAGATCTGCGTGCCCGCAGAAATACCGTCTTGTGGATGGTTAGAATTTCTGAGGTTTAAATTATGTTTTTTTTATCACTCCATCTTGAAATGATTATAATGTAAATAATGATTTTGTAATGTACTTTGAAGCTGCAATAACCTCATTTACAATAGTATGGTGCTCTGTTTTAGGGAGCAGGCACTAAGTGTGAAACTAACAAAATCAAATAAACCTTTTTTAACAGTTATTTTATCCAATTGCTTAAATGCTTAAACATGATAATAAGTTTGAAAAATCAAATTGATGTGAAAGCAAATGGTGTCTTGTTTACTACATAAAAATGTGTCGATTATGATCAAAGATTAATCTTATAACGCGATCTCTACGAGCTGTGCTGGGTTTCATAATAGCGTTTCCACAAATCGAAACATATTTGTATTCTCGCTTACATCCTGTAGTAGGAGGTTACTTATACTAACATTGCTCCAAATTCTAATATGTTTAAGTACGAAATTATTTTGTTATGGACTTTCAACAAAAGTTGTACTTTCTTGGTGGTAGGGACATTGCGATATACAAGAGTCAGGGTTTGAACTTTAAATTCATCACTTATTCACTTTAAGGGTGAATATTTAAGTCATTAGGCTATTTGATTAAAAATAAAAATTGAGTTTCTTTTTTCTTAATATAAAAGTATCTATTTCAAGTCCCTGAAGAAAATTATATATTTCAATATAAGTAACCAAACAATCATTTAAACATGGGAAATGTTAACTTGTGCCCTCAAGGCACAAGTTAATGATTCAAATATAGAAATAATTCATTGGAATGCGTGCACTACATTTAATCTTTAATTTTTTAATCAATTAAAAGCACAAAATTTTAGAGAATGTTTCTTTTTTTGGGTTTCTTAACATGTGCTCTAAGGGCACAAGTTAACACTACCCTTTAAACATTTGATTCTTGATAATATTCATATAATTGAAAGACACTGACAAGAGATTGACTTTTAGTGTATTAAATGTTAGTGTAGTATTACACTATAGGCTATAGCCAAATTTTATGCTTCATTCCTCATGCTTTAACATGTTCTTCTAGTGTATGAAAAAAAAAGTTAGAAGTCAAGTGAGGGCCTAGGCCTACACACCGACCATCGTGGGGCCGTCCAGACTGATACCCTGTACTCGTCTTCATGTTTTTTTTGATAACACTAATGCATATAAATTATAAATAATATTTTTTAATGAAAGTTTGGTTTGATTAAAATTATATGTATAATTGTTTGTGATTTTCAAATGGTAAACACCAAGGTTTATCTTTTCCAATTACACCAGCAATATTTTTCAATATAATATAAGTTCTTCTCTTTTATAATGACAACAACATTATTACAATATTATAGACAAATTTATTTATGAGTGTAATTGGAAGAATGAAAAATCCAACACAAAATTCTCTATTCTCTTTATATATAACATAGATATATTACTAAATTACACTCCCCTTCCGTCAAAGATGCTTGAATTACATTCATCTCCCCTCTTATGTTAAAATATACACTCCCCTCTCCTCTTATTCAAAATATATTATAAAATATTTCACTCCTCTTCCTTAAGAGAAGCTTGAATTACATTCCCCTCCCCTCTTATGTTAAAATCTACACTTTAATCCCTCAATATTTTTCTTATTTCTAATAATCTAGAAAGAAAAAAAAAATCTAACATACTTTGGAAAAAAAAAACATTACAATTCTATTTTAATATAATCAAAATTTGAATACATATTTTTCGCTATTTTCTATTGACAATTTCATTAACATATAGCTTTAAACCCTAATATAAAATATGAAACAACCCAAAATAAAATTAAAATATGTGAAAAATTACTAAAGACAATAAAGTATGGTTATTTACAATTTAATTTTATACTCTAAAATATAAAATTAATAGC
>Ga0315915_1010645_pt1 | contig 10131 bp, 9 predicted proteins | sample MpolbnodulesMG_FD_207738 | JGI IMG/M metagenome (GOLD analysis project Ga0315915, IMG submission 207738) | Medicago polymorpha root nodule microbial communities from Los Angeles, California, United States - branched nodules | ecosystem: Host-associated > Plants > Roots > Nodule | place: USA... | reverse complement strand
ATTTGCATGGTTAGAAATTCAACACTGTGTCGTGCCCAATCTATATGATTGCCACAACCATTCTTCTTTTTAATTAAAGTTTCCTTCTAATTCAATTTAAATTTAATCCAACCATGAGAGATCAACCGGTCGCGGTTTTAACTGCGGCCATCAAAGCACTCTCAGATCAGATGGCGGCGTTGATAGCTAAGGTTGACGAGATCAACAACGACAACAACAACAGAAATGATCCGAACAGGGGAGGAGGATCAATTCCGGTTATTAGGGTTCGTAATAACAACCATACTATTGTTATGTACCGAAAATCATAACATACCCGTGAATCTGATTATTGGAATACTATGAGCGTAGGTATTACAACAAGTTGAAGGATGATTACTACGAGTTTAAAATCTTCGATTCGATATATCGTTGTCCATTTTGTTACAACAAAGATTACTCATTGACCGACCTTTTGAGACATGCTTTCAAAATTGTAGGTAACTCGTGTAAGACGGTTAAAGATATTGCTAAACATTCTGTTTTGGTAACGTATATTCTAAGGTATCATAATGTTAATGTTGATAAAAATAAGCCACTTGATGTTTATATTGCTAGTGATAAGCCACCTGGTGTCGGTATTGCTAGCGGTAAGCCAGTTAATTTGAGTGTCGCTAATCAGAAGTCGCTTGGTATGAATGCAGGATGATAATAATTTTAATGATTATGAAGGGAACATTTTCTCAACTTATATTGACATCCAAAATCTCAGAGAGGACCTGTTGAGAATAATATGCATATATCCTTAGAAGTTTATAAATGTAAATTTAAATATATTTAAAATAAGATATCATTAAGATATAACTAGTCATTATAAATGTTGATCCAAGTACAATGTGAGTGTTTTCCATCCTTGTCCGTTCATAGAAAGAGACATCTTTAAAGATTTCAAGAGGCTGCTTTGAACTTGAGATGAGTGATGACCAGCCTTCTTGGGATAAAAAGAAGTAGATTTAGTTTTACCCCAGCGAGGTTGGTTTTCTTGTGTTTTTTTACCCCATATTTAGTTTTACCCTATTGTAAATGTATCCATTATATTATTAAAATGAGATTTGAGATTTTATATGTCTATTTTTTTTCCCTTTATTTTTGTTTATATTTGCATTTATTTTATGATTGTGTATTGAATAAATAAATTCAAATAAAGTGAATTCGAATAAAAGTTGCGTATTAAATAAATAAATTCGAATAAAGACTAATTAAACTTAGCGTGAATTCGAATAAAAATTGCGTATTGAATAAATAAATTCGAATAAAGACTAATTAAACCTAGCATGAATTCGAATAAAAATTGCATATTGAATAAATAAATTCGAATAAAGTGAATAAATAAATTCGAATAAAGACTATTTAAACCTAGCGTGAATTCGAATAAAAATTGCGTATTAAATAAATAAATTCGAATAAAGACTAAATAAACTCAACGTAAATTCGAATAAAAAATGCGTATTGAATAAATAAATTCGAATAAAGTGATACAGTTACAGAAAATCAATTAAAAAATACACAATTTTATTTATTTTTAATTTCATCTACATTACATTATATTCTCCCTAAATATATGTGGTATCATCATGATGTTGGCTTTAAATTTAATTCTTGAAAGTTTGCCAAAAATGTCGGAATTGAAGTGTCGTATTGTTAGTGTAAAAATTTGCAAGTCTGTTTGAAAACTCAAAAGAATGAAGAGAACAACACATGTATTCTACAAAATCATCTATATAGGTTTTCACATCGAATTCCCTCATATAAGATGAGTCATCACAGAAAGGAATGCATTCCACAAGATTGCTTTGAGTTGAATCTTACTGCTCTGCCAACTGGCAAGTTTTAATTGACAGAGGAGCACGATCCAATTCAAAGAAACCTCTTAGCGGTGCATTCCCGTCATCACATAAAGGAATGCACTCCAAGAGGATATTTTGAATTGAATCTTACTGCCCTGCCAACTGACTAGTTTCAATTGACAGGGGAGCACGGACCAATTCAAAAGAACCCCTTAGAGGTACATTCTCATCCATGACACACATCCTATACGAAGGAATTTGATGTGAAAACCTATATAGATGATTAACATACTTTCAAACCTTTACCCTAAGTATAAGACACTTCAATACCAACATATTCAACAAACTAACAAGAATTAAACTTAAATTCCAACAAAATAAAGACAGCACATAAAAATGATGCTACCTAATCATAATCTTCAGGCGGAATCAAATTGTTGAGAATATCTTCAGGTGATCTCAGCAACGTGACAAACATATTGATCCACGGGGACATGTTGTGTTGCCAAAAAATCGAGAACATGCTGCTCACGTCGTCGTCGTTCTTTAATTCTAGCCGACTGAACGTTATTATCCCATCGTCCATTCATATGCTCCTCCCATTCTTTAATTCTAGCCGACTGAACGTTATGCTCATCACGTCGTCGTCGTTCTTTAATTCTAGCCGACTGAACATATTAATAGAGATGGAAGAGTTACCAATAGTTCATGTACCAATGATCTTACCATTCTGGTTGCCTCCAAATCCCACAGTTCCTCCCTCTTTCATTGTTAGGGTTAGGAACATAGACCTTTCTCCTGCCATGTGTCGTGAGTAGCCATTGTCCAGGTACCATGACTTGTGATCTTCCTTTACTCTTAGGCATATCTGCAGCATTAAGAATTTCAGACTTAGGTACTCATATCTTTATGGGTCCTTTAGGATTAGTACTAGAAGTTTTACTCTTCTTCTTTTGTGCCTTGTGCTTTAAGTTAAGTGGCTTCTATTCATTCAATACCTTAGGTTTAACACCTTTTGTTTTGAATCCCATGAAGCAACAACTGTTTTCCTCCTCTGAAACTTAGGCTTTAAGACTACAGACTCTGAGTTCTTCAGAACCTGTGGTTTAGGTTCTGGTCTCTTCAGAATCTGAATCTTTGAAGTCTTAGATTTAGAGTTAGTCATAACCTTAGACTTAGAGTTCTTTGACTTTGAAACATTCACAGTCTTAGAGCTAGAAGCTTCAGGTTCTGTCTGAATTACAATCTCAAACTCAACACCTTCAGGCACAAAATAAGTTTTCAACCCTTTCTTAATGCATTCACAATATAATTTAAGACTGATTCCATTAGATTTCTCTTATGAGAATCCAATCCATTTACCATTGTTCTTATATATAGAAGCCACTTTGCTTCTGTCAATGCCTGATATAATGAAATCTTCAAGAGAAATATCTTGTTTACTTAACGGTTTCCCTTCACACTTTTCTTGTAGTTTCTAACAAAGGTGCTTGAGTTTGTCTTCATAAGTTTTACAAATGAAAACAAAACCTCTAAGTTCTTCCTTAGATACTTTTAGATCCAATAGAGTATTTTCTTGTTGTTTCATTAAATCAACATATTTATCTTATAAATCTTTCAACTCATTGGTTCTGTGTTCAAAATGTGTGAGGAGCTTTTTAAGTGATTCAATAAGTTCTTCTCCGAGAATTTTAAAATATACCTTATTTTTATCCTCAGAGTTTGTTTCAGGTTCAGCTTTTGAAGTCATTGTAGTTACTAACCAAACAGCCACATTTGCTTCATCTCCAGCTTCATCCTTGTCAGACTCTGACTCACTGTCCAAATCTTCCTAGGTGGCCATCAGACTCTGATTGATCTGTCTTCTGAACTTGTTGGATTTGAAGGTTGGTTTCTTGGATTTCTCCTTTGATTTCTTATTCTGAAGATCAGGACAATCAACAATGAAGTGCCCTGACTTTTTGCAGTTGAAACAGTCTTTCAGATCTTCTTTTCTTGAGCCTTTGTAACCACTGCTTCTGCTCAAGTACTTATTGTTCTTCCTAGCCAGATACTGAAGTTTGTTGGAGAGCATAGCCATTTTTTCAAAAATAGCTGGATCCTCATTAGAACATCCATCAAGGGATTCTTCTTCAGACTCATTGGCTTTGAGAGCTTTTGAAGACTTTCCTTTAGATGCTAGAGCAATAGACTTTGGCTTCTTAGCAGATTCATGCTCATTTAAACCAATTGGATGAACCTTGAGAGAGCTTATAAGATCTTCAACACTTAGAGTGTTTAAATCACCAGCTTGCTCAATAGCAGTAACTTTAGGTCTCCATCTAGCAGGTAAGCTTCTTAGGATTTTGTTCACATGATCAGAAGCTACATAACTTTTCTTCGGTATCTGAAGTCTAGAGACTAGAGTCTGAAATCTTGAGTACATAGCCTCAATGCTTTCATCATCTTTCATCTTGAACAACTCATACTGATAAACAAGCATAATAACTTTTGCTTCTCTAACATTCTTGTTACCTTCATAGTTTGCACACAAGGAAGCAAACATTGCTTTAGCAGTAGATTTGTCACTCATCTTCAGATACTCCGTGTGAGACAAAGGAGCAACAAGAATGCCTCTGATCTTGTGATGTTTCTTGTACAACTTCTTCTGTGAAGCAGTGTGTTTCTTTCTATTAATAGAAGCTCCTTCTTCATCTAGGGCCAAGTCACCAACACCATCTTCAAGAACAACACATAGGTCTTCATCTAAACCCATAATGAAACTATACATTTTGGTTTTCCACCAAGAGAAAATCTCAGGATCTCCATTAAACCTAGGAGCTTTGTTGTTGGAGTCAGATGACTTATCATCAGAAGTACCATAATCATATGCAACAACATTATTACCAGAACTGGAACCTTCAACAAATGCCATGTTTTTCTCAGATCTTTTTCTGCTACACAGTTAAGTGCTAAGACAACAAAACCAAGGCTCCTGGTACCAATTGAAGGTGAAAAAAACACGGGGATGGGGGGGGGGGGGTTGAATTGTGTTAGTTTTTTCTTCTTTTTAAAAACTAAGTCCAATGTTCAGAGTCTGGAACAAGGTTCAGAGTCTTATGCAGTGGATAATGTAAAGAGATAGAGAGACGAGAAAGACACAAAGCAATTATACAAGTTTCTTCCACAATGCGGAAGTAGTCCTGCCCCCCTTGCACTTCGAAGGAGAGTTCACTAAAACCAATATCTGATTACAATTGCTCAAGCACAAAAGCAAGAGACCTCAAACTACTCAAGCACAGAAGCAAGATGTTTCCTATGCTCAAGCACACACGCAAGAGACTTCATATGCTCAAGCACAAAAGCAAGAGACTTCTAAATAAACATAATTACACTGAAAAAAGTTTGAGGTTGAGCACTTGATATACAATCAGTGTTGTTCACAATACAAATCAGATACAGACTCTTAAGGCTCTAAATTTCTAGGATATGAAAGTTATTAAGAAATTCTAAGTGAACTTGATGTGAAAACAATTTCAGCAGAGTTTTAGCACTTGTAAAATTGTTGTGAGTCTCTTACACTCTTCAAGTCTTAACTCATTTATATAGAAGTGTGAAAGAGACGTTGATTTCCAGCACATCAAAAAACTCGTTGTTGAAGCTTGATAATCACCAATGATCTGTTGCTTGATTTGGTTATAGTCCTATGAGGGAACAATTTCAAATTCATTCCATGAATAGAGAATAACCAACGTAGACACAATTGTTATCTTATACTACTGCAAACATGACGAGTGGAGTAGTGGTTGTACAATTGCACTATGTCCTTTTCATCCGCTCTTCAGTGGATAAGCATCCAATGCCTTCTAATTCCTCTGAAATAGTCGTTGCTCCAGGCTTCCATTCCTTCTGCAACTATATGAATTTAGAATAACAACTTTTAACTAACTCCAGCTTCCAGTCTTCAGACTCTGTTGAACTTCAGCTTCTGAGGCTCTTCAGGCTCTCTGATGACGTCGGCTTCTGGTAGTTAACTTCTGATGGTCTTCAGACGCTCTTGTCTTCAGACTCTATATTCTACCTTGCAACACAAGGTTCTTTTGTAGATTCCATTGCTCTCATTTGTTCTTTCAGAACCAATAATTGACTTATAATTTTTGACTATGGTCATGCACACTTGAACAAATATTATCATATCTAATTGACATTTTAATACCTTGTTATCATCAAAACTTAAGGTGGTAATGTTAAACACATTTTGTTCCAACAGAAGGAATTTTGGATTTGGGTGATTTGAGAAAGATTTTAGGATTTTAGATTGGAAATGAGGAAATGAGGTTTTGTCTGCCTTTAAAATAGCACGCAGCGTGAGTTAAGTCACACATAATTTACACTAGCATGAGTTATGTCACGTAAGGGTAATATAGAAATTTCAGTTGGGAATGAGCAAAACATGTTGAGTAAAGAGCAGAAGCCAAACTCGTTTAAAACTAATGAGTTTTATTTTGTATTTGGTGTTTAGGGTGTCACATAGATAATTATATATAAGTTTGTAATTGCACCAACAACCCATTTTTAACTTGAAAAATAAAAGGAAAAAAGGTTGTAAATACATGTATAATAATAGGTAACAATTATTTATGGATTTTTTTTTAAAATACTCTCTAGAAAGACGTAATACTTTTTTATTTTGACCCAAAAAAACAATACTTTTTTTACATTAATTTTATAAGATTTAGTCAAACAAATATTTATTGCACGTTTTCTCGGTAGAAGTATATATAGCACATTGGGGTCATATTCATCTCAAACAATAATAAAGTTTTAAGCAAAAGAGAAGTGCTATATGTCCCGATAAGAGATAAAGTTTTAAGCATGCACTTTGGCAGAATACAAGGGTGGGTGGCCAATGAAATAGCTTTGTGAGACAATCACGATGTATGGTCTCACGTTATTAAGCAATCTCCAATTCAAAAATGAAGTTCTCATTCTACATCAGAATTTCAATCAACCCTCTTCTCAATTAATGCATTTCGATTTTAATTCAAAATTATTTGTTGTGGTCTTGAATTGATTTTTTGTTTTTTTTTTCTTCAGGTATTACATCAAAAAAAATTCACGGCGTTGGATTCCTCCTCACTAGATGAAAAGAAGAAGGTTATGTTCATAACGGATGCAACTAACACCGGAAAAACTATACTTTTCATCTACTTAGGTACTCATTTCCTCTATGAAATCATCAATTCTAATAAAATTCAAATTTATTAAGATCTTGACTTGACACCAACTTGGTACCACAATTAGAACGTTGTTCGATTTCACATCACATGTTATGCATCATTAATGATCCATATATGATTTCCCTATGATTGATTTTTGCAAACACATGCCTGAAACTCTATATTTATAGCTGAAAATGGACACCTAACCATTATTGTAGAGGGTCACGTTCTTGCATCGAAATATTAGTTGATGACCCAATCATTGAATTTTGTTCAAAATGTTATTGTTGTTACATTGAAATGTTATTGTTGTTTCAAAAATCAATCACAATGAAATCATAATCAGAATTATTGGTGACGCCTAATATGTGATGTGGAATTGAACAATGTTTATACTCTGATACCTTGTTGGTGAAAGGTCAAGACCCTTATAGACTTGAATTTTATCAGAGTGAATGATTTCATAGAGGAATTAAGTACCTAAGTAGATGGAAAATTTATTTTTTCCGGTTCCAGTTGCTTTCATTATGAACAAAACCTTGTTCTTTTTGGCTAGTATATTGAGAAAAAAAAAGCCAAGAAATATTTTTTTTATGTATAACCTATGGAAAGACAATACTACAAATAAGACTTAGACACTCTTTTAGCCCCCTAACTTTGCACTAGTTGCGATCTTGGCCCCCTATCAAAAAAACACATTTCAGCCCCTAAGTTTCCCCTTTTTGCAACTTTCAATTTTGATCATTCAAACCCAACCATTCATGACAGTAAAAATAAGCGGGTGTTTTGTTTAGTAAGTTTCAAATTTATAGGGCAAAGAATAAGGCTTGAGACTTGTTTCTTGACCTTCTACCGTCTTGAATGGTTGATTTTGAATGATCAAAATAAAAAGTTTTAAAAGGGGAAAACCTAAAGGACTGAAATTTTATTTTTTTAATAGGGAGAGAAAATCGCAACTAGTGCAAAGTTAGGGAGGCAAAAGTGTGTATAAGCCTACAAATAATTAAAAACTACAACAAGTGATTTTGAACTAGAATCGAAATGGATTAATCTTATACATGTTGTCAATAAGGATACTATGTATATGAAGAAGAGAATCAATTGAAACTTTATTTGTGCTATATATAATGATGTATGATATATGGAGAGAGGGGCCGCCAAACAGGCGAGTTTAGAATCAATTCAGCAGGAGGTTCATGGAGGGCAAGTTTATTGTTGTAGGCGTCGCAAGGGTCTTAGGACTATCCCGTAGTTTTATGGTCTCGTAATAGTATTTTGAACAAATTTGATGTTTTAATTAATTTGATGTTTGAAAATTTGATTTGTATCCTACAAATATTTTGTTTTTAATTTTATATTTGAAAATTGTGTTGTTTCTTATCTTTTTATTACAATATTTTATTTATTCACGAATGCATGTTTATATCAAAGGATTATATAATTTGTATGTATCAGAGTGAAAACAGACTCTGTTTCTGTTATGATACCTTTCAAATTATATAATTCGAACAGTTTTATGACATTTCAGATTATATAATCCGAAATATGCGTTTTTTTTTTCACCACAGTTTGCCCTTTTGGGGTGTTTGTCACTTTTCGGATTATATAAGCCGAATTATTTTAAGGAGTTTCAGATTATATAATCTGAAGCGTATGTTTAACTGAGACCTACACAAACATCTCTAGGATGTTTTGTCTTCCAACAATTATTTTATTGTTCGGATTATATAACCCTAACCTTTGTTCTGATTATATAATCCGAACAAAATGTATTTTGAGAAAAAAATAGGACGTGATTACCGAATAGCGTGAGAAAAATAATGGCCTTATTGATCACCCCGTATGGAGCCAATGCCTGAAAAAAGTACCATACATGATGGATATTTGTGGAGGCATTAATAGTCACAAAACTACACGTGGCAATTTCATATTGGTGGCTAATGATAAGGCTAGCACAAATTTTTTTATTCCTGTGTGGTTGATATGGCAGCAAAGTTTATCATATTCACAACCAACAAAATGGTATTATGAAGCATTACCACAATTTATAAGACCATAATTTTGGAAATAGAAAAATAAAAACATTATATATAGCAAGTTTGAGTGTAAGCTTCGCAATTCAAGCAGAAGTATATCTTACTAGTGAACTAAGTAAGGTAGAAAAAAATGGCTTCCTCTATAATTTCCTCTTCAGCTATGACTACAGTTAACCGTGCCTCTTCGGTACAATCCGGTGCGGTGGCTCCATTCGTTGGACTCAAGTCCATGGCTGGCTTCCCAGTTACAAAGGTTAACAAAGACATTACTTCCATTACAAGCAATGGTGGAAGAGTAAACTGCATGCAGGTGAGAAAACAATATACCTTGCTTTGTATCAACTTCTTAACTTGTTTGGATTGAGTTATTTTAGTTTATCTAATGACATAGAACTTATGAGACTACTTGAGAGAGCTTATGAAACAACTTATAACATGGTCATAAAATATTTTCAGCTTATTTCCATATGACATGTTACACTTTATTATTCACTTATACTACAAAATTGAGATCCTTGTTAGGATCTCAATTTATTATAGTAATGTTTTTACATGTCCTTTTTCATTAGATTTAAAAAACATACATGTTACATATTTTGGTACAAGAAGGTTACTTGAATAGCACTAAAGGATTCAAAAAAAATTCAATTTTAGGTGTGGCCTCCTATTGGCAAGAAGAAGTTCGAGACTCTTTCATACCTTCCACCATTGACCAGAGAACAGTTGGCGAAAGAAGTAGAATACCTTATAAGGAAGGGATGGGTTGCTTGCTTGGAATTTGAGACCGAGGTATAATATTACTTGCGATATCTTCTCAATATATATAATCGTTATTTTGTCGCGGCCAAGGTCACAGTCACAAATTTGTATTTAAAACCCTTTTGAGTTTTGATTGTTAATTTGTTTGTGGCCGATGTGGCCTCAATTGCGACCCTGATCATGGTCACAGACCTTTATTTAAAATCCATTTGAGTTTTGATGGTTAACATATGTTTGTTTTGATTTCTACTTGGTTACTTGCAGAAAGGATTTGTGTACCGTGAGAACCACAGTTCACCAGGATACTAT
>Ga0315915_1010644_pt1 | contig 10131 bp, 4 predicted proteins | sample MpolbnodulesMG_FD_207738 | JGI IMG/M metagenome (GOLD analysis project Ga0315915, IMG submission 207738) | Medicago polymorpha root nodule microbial communities from Los Angeles, California, United States - branched nodules | ecosystem: Host-associated > Plants > Roots > Nodule | place: USA... | reverse complement strand
CGATGGTAAAACAAAACAAAAATATTTTACAGGGGGTAAATCAAAAAAAATATTTTACAGGGGAGAAAACCAGAAATGGCCTATATTACAGGGGGTAAAGACCTATTAACCTTTATTATAATAACATTAGTCACTGAAGAAAAAAAAATGTGTTAGATCGGCCTGCCCACCTCTTGGCGGGACAGAGTGTATAATTGAGCCGACCACTTTAAGTTGGCCTGCCCCACCCCGTTAGGTGCGGGTTGGTCCATGGTGCCATCCCTAGACACGTGAGCATCACATTAGGCTTTAAATAACCACCCAAGTGAAAATATTAATGAAAAAGTGGGTGTTGAACATTATATAAATGAAAGGAATCGTAAATTTAATGCCTTAAGGTTTTTAGTTAAGATAATATTAAACTTTCAAGACTCAATGTGATGATTATCCGAACTTCCTTTACGACCCAACAAAATGAACATCAAATTATAATTCGATAAAAAAATAAGTTGACATTTCTTTTCAGAAACTTACCTTGACATTTCTGTAAGATCCTGTTGTAGAGTTGATTGCACAATATTGAAATTCAATTTGGCTGCTTCAAGCAAGACCTTGTTTGCGTCCTTCCTTTTTTCATATGAATCAATATACCATCGAGCTTCAAGACTTTGGACTCTACGATGTAGTGGAAGCTCCAGTGAATGATTCACTTGTTCAAAGAGGATACTGCTTCTACCCTCACTAAGGTCTTTGAGGTGGATGCTAGTGAAGGCATTGGCTTCATCCAAAATTTGTTCTCCTTCATAAGATAGACATGATGCCTCGTAGAGACTTAACATTCCTTTCATATCTTGGACAAGACATGCCTTAAAATGTCCATTGTGGTCCTTAAACTTCTCAAAAATATCTGTATGTACGAAAAAAGAAATTCAAATATCAAATTAACTTCTGATAGTGACCCGTCATTGTCAAGGCTAGCTAATGGGGTGGCACCTCTTTAGAGAGAGGTCCTAATCATATCATATAGAAAAACATCTTAATAATTTTTAGGCTTTCCATGTTTCATGTTTGATCCCTTATGTTTATTTTAGTTTTTAAGTTAATCTCTTATGTTTTAAAAGTTTCAAGTTGGTCCAAAACGATACTCCCGTTAGAATAAGTTAGTCTTTTTAGTCACATAACGGTTAAAGATTCGGGTTGACAGTATGGGTGGTGGAACTTAACTTATTTAGAAAATCAGTTTAAAACATTATTTTAATTTTTTTGTTTTATTAAACTCAATATCATGTCGTGGAATGGACTAACTTATTCCAATATGAGTAATGTTTTGGATCAACTTGAAACTTTTAAAACGTAAGAGACCAACTCGAAACTTTCAAAACATAAGGGACCAAATTGAAAACTAAAATAAATATAAGGAATCAAACATACAATTAAGCCTAATTTTTATCATACAACGTTAGTTTGGTGTAATTCAATAGTTTAGAGTTTGTTTAACATATCATTCTAAAACTGAAAATGGAAATTCGGTTCTAATTAATATTCAAAATTGGGTCCTAATAAAATTGTAAGCGTCAACCTTTAAAATCTTTTTTGGTGGTTCATATTATATACACCTGTTCATCGTATACACTACAATGGTTCAACATTTAGGTAATGTTATAATTCTTTATAACATTTTACTCGATATATATTTTACAAAATTAACGGTTAGATTGAAAATATGTATCACATAAAAAAATCGTTGTAATAAGTTGAAAATACATATCATAAAACATGCTAATTATCATATAAAAAATATATCCATAAATATCTATTGAGTGAAAATATATATCGTATATGAGGAATGCTAGCAACACTCATTCTAACACACTCTCTTTGATTGGTTAAAACTCACATGGGTCCCACCAAATCATGTAGGTCCCATATGAATTTGGTGGGTCCCATGTGAGTTTTAACCAATCAAAAAAAGTGTGTTGAAAAATGTGTGTTAGAATGTGTGTTGCTAGCATTTTTCTATCGTATATATCATGAAACTTGCTAATTATTATTAATATATAATCATTGTAAATTTTTAATTTTTTCGGTAATTAATACATCGATAAATACAACTTCTTTGAATAAAATAATTTACATTTCTTAATTTTTTTCAACTAATATGGTATGAATAATGCACATATTTTATAAACTAAGAATAATGCATGCATGTATACCTGGCGAAACATCATAACCATATTCTCGAAGGAGCCTAAATCTCAAGGATGTTTCATGTAGACTTCTGCCATTATTGTTTGTATATTTTTCCAAAGATAAAAACCTATCAAGGGCTTCTCCTATCTCCTCTTCGAAGTTGTAACTGAGACCTAAGTGTTTCACAGTATCGATTAACTCGATAATCTTTACATTTTCATCCTTAATCATTCTTCTTACTTCCTCTTGCAGCCTCCTACTCCTATCCACATATTGATCATCCTAGAAATAATACAAAATATAAATTACGAGTAAGTAATATATATATATTACATATATTACGTACATAATGTAAATAAAAAAATATTACATATATACTATTTTCTATTAAAAGTGAAAAGGTGAATTTCTAACCAATAGACTACTTGACATAAATAAATAAAAAAAAAGTGAATTACCGCGTAGTCGTGTTTCAAGGATTGTAAGATATCGTAATTCCAAATATTAGGTTGGTAATTGGCTGATTTTCTTTGAGAAACATTTGTATTAGTAGCGTAACATAGAAGGGGAGAACCATTTCTATGACTGAGAAGATTAGTTCTTCCTAGTTCTTGAGATTTGAAGAAACTAGGAAATGAGATAAAGGAAGAGATCAACAACATTGGATGAATTGTATAGGGATACTTGTGTTATTAAGGAAGAGTTCTTTGCAAGTGAGAATAAGGAAGAGTTCTTTGCATTATTTTTCGTAGGTGTTGGGGTGCTGACATTTATATAGAGGCATACATGTGTCTCTGGTTTTGTATAGATGATGTGTCATTTTTTTAGTGGAGCTAGTACAATTATTTTTTTAGTGGAGCCACAAAAGGAAATTAATTAAATGGTAAATTCTTAAATAATAAATATCCTTAAGTTCATTCATTGTTGATACTTGATACCTGTAACTAAAGCTTATCAAAATTTGATTTTAATCTCTCTACGACAATTTTAGGTTGTCTTAAGTTCATTGAGATGAAAACGACTGAAAGTAGCCGGCCCTAGTTTTTTAATAAGAGAAACTCAAACTTCTCTCTAAACTTTCTTTCTTCTTCATTCATCGAGGAGAGGTGGTTTTAAGTCATTTTTTGACCTAGAATCACCCCTTTACATCTTTTTCCTCTTTTCTTTCAATCTAAATAAGTGGTTTTCACATGTATCAAGTTTTTCCTTTTGTACGGCGTTGTGTTGTCGCGATGTTCGTCGTCTTGTGCAACGTTTGATTTCGCGTCTTGTCGCGATGTTCGCTTCGTTCCTATTGAAAGATCGACATCAATCAATTGAAAATTCTATCAATGATTTAGCGTCAATGTTGCAGATCCGGAATCATGGGTATTTCGGTGACTTAAATATTATCATATTATTTATAGGCATTATGTCGTTGTATATATGCTATTAACTTGGATGTTGTGAGTTTGTTCGCAGATTCACCCTTTACGTTTTTAGCAATGTTTCTATCTGATGTACTCTGTCAATTTGAATGAATGAATATCGTTTTGTTTTTGTCAAAAAAATTTGATTTTATATTTTATGAAAAAAATGATTTTAGTTTTAAATTAATTAATATAAAAATATAACATGTTATTGAATAATTAAATAGTAAGTACATATCCATCAAATTAAAAAAAAATACCACATTTTTTTACCTAATTAAACATTTCATTGGATTGTTTTTTTTTTTAAGGGAAACATTTCATTGGATTATTAGAAACCATTTTGTTGAAATATTAAAACCTTGGGTCCAGTTTTATCCCAAGAAGAAAAGGGTCCACCCATAGACATAACCTAACACTTACGGTCTTGCCCACATTTGATTAGTTACGTTATTAATACAACGTTTACTACTTTTAGTAAGTTTTAAAATATGAAGTTTTTTTTTTGTAAAGAAAATACTAAGTATTGTTCTTTATTTTTATTATTATAAAATTTAATTTTTATTAAAAGTTGTAAAAGTTCATCATTAAATCATTTTGTGATCTAGATGTTTATATTAGACGCACCTTCAAATTTGTGTCATTTTAAATTAAAAAATTGAAACAACCATGAACATATTGTAGGTATACGTAATTTAATTTGTTTTAATATTCCAACTTTTAAAAGAATTAATCTTCGTACCAAAAAATAAATAAATAAATAAAAGATTCAATCTTAATAGTGTAAATTTCAGTTGGACATTAGTAAAATATGTCCAGTAATTATCTACGTCAGGAACTGAACTCAACTTTTTTATGTTTATTTAGTGGTAAGAATCATAGTCACTTTATTAATTTTATTTAGTGGTAGTCGTTTTTATTAATGGTGACAAAAAAATTGTTGTTCTTTTAGCTAAAAAAAGTAGTAACATTTTTTCTCTGTCACCATTAACAAAAGCATGTATGTACCAAACAAAAAGAAAAGAAAAACATTAAAGAATTTTAGTATGGAATTTAGGTAAAATACAACTATGGAGTTGTTAGAAACACATAAGTGGCTGTGATAGGCTATTGAAGCCACTTAATAGTCATCGAAGATAGATACAACTCTTGTGGTATTTACAATAATGGAGCTCTCCAATTTAAAACTATAAGAGAGTTTTGTAGTTATAGTTACCTCATTTATAATTTTAGTGTTAGTGTCTAATAATCAGGGTCGGTCCTTTGAACTTGGATGTCTTGAATGGTGTTTCTACAAAATAAAATTTTTAACAAATATTACATAAGGATAAAAGAAATAAACTGAAAGATTATTACCTAAGGATCAAAGAAACTCTCAACTTCAGTATTCAAATTATCTAGATTTGCATCATTCGGATTAGAAACCGTAGGATATTTACCAAAAAAGTTATCACGAGCATTCTTTTTAGATTCAATACCAATATCAATTTCAATTTTTTTTTCTTTCTTTGCTGTTTTAGATGACCAGACAAGTATTGTCAAACAAAAAAAGGATGACTGGACAATTGTTTTCTAGAAAAAATTTCAAGCAATCAAAGAGATGAAACAATAGTACTTGAATGTTGATTTTTAACCTCCAACATAAATATTGATCAATTTGTGCCAAAAGTCTTCAAGCACCAAATCAAACTTATCATGCAAAGGGAAAATCAACATGGGATTTGACTATTATATTTAAAAAAAAGTGTGTATGACTATTAAATAAATAAATTGTTCCACAATGATTTTTGTAATTCATGTGTAAATGGAATTGAGATGGAGAGATTATAGATTGCAATTAGAAAGAAAAGAGATTCATAAACTAGGATAAATATTGTGACTTTTGAGTGTTAATATACCATAGCTAAAAACATTACCCTTCAATTATTCATACTTTACATTTTTTTATTTTGGTTCCTATTCTATATCATATTCTAATTTCTGTGTCCCAATTAAACTCTTAATCTACTAAAATTGTGAATGTAATTAATTGATTTTATTCTATCTTTTATTTAATCACATGCAAAGATTGCTTGCTACTCACACTTTTACATACACTCTCATCAAATATAATATTTAAAAATCACTATGAAGTCTTCAACAAAAATGTTCTTGTAATTAACATTACAAGAACATCTCTAAGACTTGCATGCCTAGAATATTCTTGTGTAGAAAATTCTTTTAGTGAGCTTCTCTTTAATGATATCTTTGAGACTTGCATGCTAATAAATATATTTTTAGCTTATTAATCTTGACTTTGGACTATGTCCTCTATTGTACCAAAATAAAACTACTTCGTACAATTTTAGTATAGATCAATAATTTATTTAATTTAATGGTGGTCTATGAAAACCAAAATTTTGTTTTATCTGATTAATTATGAATTACTCTCTCAGATTTTGTTTAAAGTTTGACTAAATACATCTGTTGTTTTTATTTATATGTTGAACCAACAAGAAGGTCCTAGCGAATATTTCAGCTACGCCAAACTTTTCATCGATTAGTTTGCTTCAAATGTGTAATGAGATTAAGTTAAGAATGAATTTATTAGGAGAATTTAAGTTTAAATCCTAACTAGAACAAATATAGTTAGACTTTACTATCTCTCAGAATAAATTCAGAATCGAACATTCTTTGACATTGAATAATCTGTTATTTCTTTCTTTTCAAATTTTTTACACGCTTACAAACCAAATAACCTACAAGATAGATCGATCACTGCACCTTAGCGCCACCCCCGCCATAGCTGAACTGATTAAAGTGATCCGCTACATAAAAAAAGATGACTGAAGAGATGCCCAACCATCGATAAAGAAAGTGCCACCCAAAATCATTACAATGTAAGAATAAATGAGAAGAAGTTTCCAAAGAACCGTATCCACCAACACACATTCGAGAATCATCATCAATAACTCCACGACAAAGAAGGTTATCCTTTGTTGTCAGACGCCAAGCAAACAACACAACCTTCAGAGGGACATCTTTATACCCAAGACATGTCACAACCACCGTAGAAGTAACATGAGGTTGAAAAGTCATGAAATTATAAGCACTACGAACAGAAAATACATAAGATGATTTCAAACTCCATAGTCATCTATCATCCTTGTCAACCTGCAAAGTCACTTTTTGCAGTAATAACCTAAGTTCCCCCACCAATTTCTCTTCCCACGCAAACAACCTCCGCCTCCAACTCCACGCCTCACCCCCAATTCTATGTTGGACCCAACACGGTTTGGGATCCTTGACTCATCCATGATTGAGATCCTCCCTATTTCCAAAAAAAATGGAAATATTCATCCATTACTATAATTTTGAAGTAAATAAATGATATAAATGCATATATTTCAACAACCGAATGAGGTTGGATGAGTTAAGATCGTCTCCACTTTTCATCCTTTCCATTTATTCAATTATCAAAGTTTTGGTGTATAAATATTGTTAGTGTCTTCAATTCCAAAAATATATACGTTAATGTATTTATTTACTTCAAAACTATAATTATGAATATTTCTATTTTATTTAGAAAATGGAGAGAAACCAAACAATTGAACTCGAATGACAAATGAGCGAACAAATCGTTCGAAAGAATCCAATTCAATTCCTAAATGAAACAATTCTTGATCAGATTAATGTTACCCCAATGCCGAATAAGAATGTGCTAATAACGAATATTAACTACGCCCAACTCTTGACCGATAAAGTTGGTTTCTATACTGCTCACTCTCCAAACTCAAAATAAGTCTGGAATCTATACGTGTAATTGATGAATTGATGAAGGGAAAAAAAAATCTGAATGCGTGGTAGCTAATCTAGCCAACAATTCATCCACATGATTCCTGAAAAAAATGTGTGTCTGCTGCAAGGAAATAGCATTGTCATGTCGAGGGGCCTGCCATGTCAAGGACGTCGCTTGCTGTCATACATGGGAAAAATACGAAAGAGGTAAAACTATGTTTCTTAGGTATAATATGTCATAGTCCAAAAATGTATGATCTTATTATAGTCTTTATACATTTGTTTCATGTTTCTTTCAAAAAACAAAATACATTTGTTTCATGTTAAAAATGGTCTTTTCGTGTGAGGAACTATAGGAAGAAGCAATTGTTAAGTAAACCCTAATTTTAGTCCTTAATAACGATACTCTTTCTGTTGCCAATTATAAGCGAATTTAATTTTTTAGGTTCATTCAATTAATGATGTATGTGATCCATAATATGAATCGCATACATCATTAATTGATTGAGCCTAAAAAGTGAAATTTACTTATAATTGATAACGGAGGAAGTATGTGATTTGGCATAAATCAAATCTGATGTGTTTAAGAGTTCATTAAACACGTGGAAGGAAACTTATGAAAGAAAAAAAAAATTACAGCACAATTACTTGGGTTTAAATAATTTAATTCTCAATATTTTTGGAGCTAGCGTGAGTCAATTTTGAAGAGCAGCTCTTAATTTATGAATTTGAAGAGTCATTATCACTTGAGAGAATTCGTGGTTTGGTTTGGTTTGGCAATAAGTTGGAGTAGCATCTCAATTTCTATTGTTGGTGTTTGACATAAGAAAAGTAATTTCATTTGACTTTAATTTTGGAGCTACAACTTTGATTCAAGGAGCTCATGTGTTAAGAATGTTGAAAACGTTCATTAAACTCATTCAACTCCAATAATTGACCTCTGAAAGACAAAGTCTTCACATATGTTGCATTAGTGATCAACTATTTATTTTTCAAGTTTTAAATATTATTGTACACTTTTTAATATATTTTATTTAGAATATTAAAATCCATGTAATATCCAAGTACTCATTGTGTCGTAACTTGCTTAGTTTATAGGTTTGCGTCAACATGTTTGATTAACTCTTGATCCCATATTTGCTATAAAAAAATATTGATCTCATCAAAATTCATGTATATTCAATCAATATAGTGTATAAAAAAAGCTTTCCGGCACGACGAAGCTATCCGGAGGAAGCTTTCCAGCGAGATTGCTCCTAGAAATATATATTTTTGTTTAGTCTTTCAATCATTATTGAACTAGCCACGTTTATTTTGTCACTTGAATTCTACATTTCTATTATTTATGTTGTAGACGTAGTATCGATCTCTACCTTTCATTGTGAATTGTGATACTAATGGCGGGATGGAGAAAAATGACAATGAATTGAAACATTATTATTTCAACTAGTACTTGAACTCGAGCGATGTATGGGAAATTAATTACATAATAACGACTAATATTTGTAAAATTAATGTATCATAACTGTTAATACTATCACTTTAAATAATAATTTAGAAATATTATGCATGATAAACCCATAAAAAAGCAGAAAAATTAGAAAATTTGTAGTAACATTTTTTTGGCTTAAAAAAGTTATTTAAAAGACTTAATACCTTTTATAAATAAAATATAAGATGATTTTTTTAAAAATAAATACAAAAATAGGAAATTTTATATGCTCACTTTGTTCATAATTATATGACATTTTGGGCATTTAACATGTATTAAGAAATGTAATTAATTTTGTATGAAAAAGAGATATTATGAACTGTTTTACAAAATTGTCCATAATAAATGTTAAGTGAAGTATACATTAAAGACTTGAAAGAAGATAGAATAATACATATTTAAGGGAAAATAGGAGAATAACATTAATGTTTTGTTGATACTGTAAAGTAACTTATAATTTTGGATAATTTTTTTCAAAACGATTTATAATTTGGGAAGAAGGGAGAATAAGATGTAACAACCCGTTTTTTGCTAGATTATTTTAATTATTTATTATATGTATTTATGTATGTTTATATGTGCTTACTTGTTTTTGTGTGTATTTAATTTGGGATTAGTGGATTTTTGGCCTAGAAGGATATTTTAGTCATTTTTAAGACTAAGGGGTATTTTGGTCATTTGGCGAGTAAGGGTAAACTAGTAATTTAGTGAGAATGAGTATTTTTATTAAGTTACTAGTGAATTGAGGTAATTATTTCGGTATGGTAATTATTCGACGTTTTAGCGGATTAAGTGAGTAATAACTTTTTAGAATTGATTAATGAAAGTTTTAAGCCCATTATGGTTTGTAGTAACTAAATCCATTAAGGAGGAGCATATATTCATAACTCTTAGGAGAAAACTAGGTTTTCCCATTCAATTCATTTCATTCTCATAACTATAGAGAGGTAGAGAGAGAAAGTAGAAAGATAGAGAGAAGAGGAGAAGAGGAAGAACTTGAAGAAGGGGAATAGCTTGAGCTAGGAACTAGAGGGGAGATTGAAGCCTAAGCTAGAAGAAATTGAAGTTTAAGGTAGGGGGATAGATCCTTTCCATTTAATAACCTAAAATTCTCATTTTTCACTTTTGGGTTGTTATGCCCATTTTTTGACATAATATTTTTTTATTCGTCTTTTTAAACCGGAATTTTTTCGTCGTTTTAGATGAAATTCCGGCAGAGAGATATTTTAAAATACCTCATTTTGTGGTTCCGAAAGCGACGTTTTTTTTTTTTTTTTTTTTGAT
>Ga0315915_1010642_pt1 | contig 10132 bp, 8 predicted proteins | sample MpolbnodulesMG_FD_207738 | JGI IMG/M metagenome (GOLD analysis project Ga0315915, IMG submission 207738) | Medicago polymorpha root nodule microbial communities from Los Angeles, California, United States - branched nodules | ecosystem: Host-associated > Plants > Roots > Nodule | place: USA... | reverse complement strand
GATTCTGCATTTTAAGGGTTTTATTTTTTGTTTTTTTTTTCAATTGTTAGTGGATTATGTACCAGAAATTGTTATGTTGCATGGCTGTAGAAAAATTTTCCTTTGTTATGTGGAGTATAGTAGAGGTCATGATGATTGAATTTTAGCTCATGGTAATGTTTTCACACAATTGTTATTTTAGCTTCTGATACTGTAGTTGAAAAAAAAATTGATACATGTGGGTTATTTTAGTTTTTGTGAGTAATCCTAAAGCTGTAACAATTTTCATATTTGGTTTATTTTTTCCTATTATATCATTGTGCCGTACGAAAGTTGATTGGTGTAAATTTGTTTTGGTCATATCATTGAGGTCCAGAGAAAGTTGATGATACATAAATTTTTGCATTTAAGATTAGGTTGATTTGATGATACAAAAATTGATCACATAGAAATATGTTAGCTTCTTTCGATATTAGAATGAACAAAGGGAATAAAATTAAATGGTGTATTATTGTATTTCTATATAGGACTTTCAATGTCAAAGGATTATGACTACATTAAGGATCTCAAAAATGATTTGGACATTTGAAAAATAGGATTTGAAGTGCTGGATTCTTGGATTGTGACTGGTAGTAATAAGAATCAACATATGAAGCTCATTATTTGTGATGCAAAGGTTACATGAGTTAGTTAAAATTTGTTGTAATTTCCTTTATGATTTATCAATGTTACTTGTTAGTGTACATTTTGATTTATTTATATTTTTTGGTTTCTTTCTCAGATTTAGGGTGATCGAGTTCATGTAATAACTCGATATAGAGAATTGGAGCACTGGAAGGCTTTGATCGAGGAAAACAAGACTTATGCTTTGTATAATTGTCATGTGTTTGATAATGACATTGCATTTAATCCCTTTAAGGTTGTTTTTGGTTTTGGCACAAAGGTGCAGAAGGATGACAAGTTAACTAACGTTCTTACTCATGAATTTCGCTTTAAGTTATTTAAGGAAATTCAAGATGGAAAATTCAAAACTGACATTTTATATGGTATAGTCATGTGCTTTAATTTATTTATGTGTTTTCTCCGATTATAATGTTCTTATAGATGTAATTTTTTTTATGAAATCATCAGGCTTCTTCATGAGATTGTCAAGACAACGTCAATTGGGACTGGAAAGAAACCGTGTACGAACATTGTGTTGGAAGATAAAATGTATTATTTTCTAATTTGTCAGCATCAGATGGTAGGATTCTGTATAAGTTTGATAATGACCTGAAAGATGTCTTTCCTTATGCAGTGAGAATATGGTTGATGTAACACTATGGAAAAAATACTCCGTAGCTTTATCATTTACCATCTATTTACCTTGAGTTCTTTACTTCCATTTTGTAGTCAATGGCAACCCAAATATATGTAACAATTGGTCAGGTTCGAGGCCGTTCATCAATATTTTGATAAAGATTTATAATGTTTGTGCAATATTTATTAATTTGCTCATTTTTCTTTCGAAACAATTTTTTTACAAGATACGTCGCACGAGTTTGTAACTAGTTCACACCAAAAAAACACTTTTAAAACAACTATCTACTATTTATATCTTAAGAATTCATACATACATGATACATTGCGTTAAATGTATAACTTTAATTTTATTGCAGTTAATCATTGCTTGAACCATTTCTTGTTCAGTTGTCCTTAAACAATTTGCTTAGGTAGGAAATATATAACAGAAAAACAACAATAACAATAAGAATAAAAATCCATGTGCAAGTACAAGTATTGGAAAATTTCAACCAGTAATGGATCATCAACCTAAGTTTCAAGTTAGAATCTTTGGCTCCCTAAGTTACAAGTCCTCAAGAATTTTAAGCATTCATCTTAAAAGTTCGTTCATTTGTGCTCAAGGTGATTTAATTACAATAAAACGAACATAGAGTGCGTGAACTGTTCACTGAGACATGCTCTTGATTTCATGTTTCTCGGTTCCATGTCTCCATATGATCACCAATTTCAATGTGTATGTTCGCTTTTTCAACTTTCTTTACACTTTTACTAGGAAAAATAAAAATAAAAATTTCTTTACACTTTTTTTTGTTTAAATGATGAATTATATTTAAATTTAAATTATGTCTAAATAAAAAAATTTTTACCACTTTTATAAAGAGTAAGACCACGTAAATTATTTGACCGAAAAGTAAATTAAAATAACTTTAATTAATTACATTTTAGGAAAACAACACACTAGTATTTTTCTTTTCTTTTTGACAAATAACTCAATCAAACCCTTTATTTTTTATTTTTTTTAATAAAAATTTAAGGTAAAGGTATATCGTTTGACTACAAGAGATGAAAGACGTTATCTTCTTCCAAAAATACTAACATGTTCTTATCCGAGATCTCTTGGATTCAAGACCTACCGTTTTTACAACTAGATCAAAACTTTGGAGTTCAATCAAATATTTTTGTTTTTAGGGTATTATTATTTATCAAAGTACTAAATATATTTGACTTTAAAGATTTCATCCAACCATTTAGTTGACATCTTTTAAAAAATCAAAAATTAATTCATTATCATTAGCATTTTATAAAAAAAGAAAATACAAACTAGTACGTAAAAAGCAAGAGAAGTCGCCTAAAAAACCAAGAAGAGAAGTACACCATAAAATGACGAGTTTCATATAGATTTCATTCAATTATAAAGTGAACGTTACATAAAATGTCAAAAAGAAAATATTCATAACATTTCTAAAAAAAAAAAATAGTTTCAAGGACTTCATCTTGTAGTGAAATGTCAAGTTTTGAATGGAGAGATCCCGTGTTTAATCTCCATTATTATTGTTTTAGAAATAAACTTAACTCTCATAATAAATGCTATTTGATTTTTTTTTTTTGTCAAAAATTAATTTTTTAAAATGAATAAATGAAAACGTTGAAATTCAAACTCCAACCTCTACCTATATTTTACAATGAATAAATGAAAAGGTAGAAATTCAAACTCCAACCTCTACATATATTGTGTAATGTCTCTGTCTATGAAGCCCGGGTACGTAGTACGATACAGGTACGATGCGATACGCGTACACGGATACGTAAATTTTTTAAAATTAGGATACGATACGGTTAAAATATGTTAACAAAATATTTATAATAAAATTTATATGCATGTAAAATACTTAAAAAACATTGATTATTCTTCAATACTGTATAACTGTAAAAGTCATAATTTACAAAAAATAATACAAGTGGTCAAAATAAAAAATGTAAAGTTTTTATATAAATCATATTCTATTTTCATTCATATGTTAGGTTATCTCCTCTCTCTCTCTCGTTACTTTCATCCATCAAAAACATAATTTTCAATTGGTTATCGAAAAACAATTATAGTGATTCATATCTTAAATTGAATCATATACATCTCCATTGAATTTTCGCAACACAGTCTCATTTTTTTTACACTTCATGTTTTTCCAGGATACGTTTCTGTGAAGTATCTTATAAGTATATGTGTGTATATGTCGAGTATCTTATAAGTATCCAATAATATATATATTTAAAATTAAAATAATTAATTCTGATACTCTGTGAGTACATATCCAAGAGTATCCACGGAATATCGGTATCTGACTTCATAGATCTCTATTAATTGAGATATTTTTACGGCGACATTTGAAAGTTTTCTCTAAATTAGGTTAAAAATCATACCCTTACATTTTCTTTTTTCATACAATAAAACTGTAATACACGTATAGTTTGATTAACAATAACATTGTTAATTTACCATCGTTTTCTTATGAAGGAAAAAAAAAAAATTAATTTTGTTACAATAATAAATATATATAAATATTTTGGTTTTTCCTTCCATATTGTGTTTCTTCTCTGTGTTTGAGAGAGAGAGAAACACACACAGAGAGGAAGAGAGAGAGAGAGAATGTTCCAATCTTTCATGGTTGCTGCTTCGATCTGCGTCTTCCTCACTTTCAAGACACAATCTTCTTCACATTAAACAAACCAAATTACAACATCTATGTAAGCACCCCATGTTTTTTTTTTCTCTCCTCTTCAATAAACCTTAAAAATGTTTTCATTTTTCAACGAAGTACAATTTTCATTTTTTCTTATTAATTTCTTACTTCGAACATGACCCTTTTGAATTTTCCTTAAAAATATCTTGATGGGTTGTGGAAATTTTGATCCTTTTCGTGTTGCAAAACATGGGTTCAATTTTCAATTTTTTTCAAAAATTATATATTTTTATTGTTTTTTACTTGTGATTTTTGTGATAAAAAATTGGGAATCATTGCTCTTTGTAAGACTTGGTTCAATGGGTTTTGATTGGGATCTCTGTTGGATCTCTTGGTTTCTGTTTTATTCTTATTTTTATCATTTTGAATAAAATATTCATGTTCATGTTTGCTAATATTGATTTCTGTGTTTTTTTGTTTGTGTGTGTATATATAGTTTGGGGGTGTAGATAAGGATTTTGCTACATTCCCACTGGCTTGAAAAAATGTTGCTTGTTTGAAGGTGGTTTAATGGGTTGAATAAGAAGCACAATGGCTAGGTTCAGCGAAGAAGAAGTTCAATTTTTTGATGCTCAAGATGATATTGTGTCAATCTCAGATGCAAATGGTGTTGCTGACAACCCTGAAGTTGATTCTGGTCCTCCTTTGGTGGAGGGTTTGTTGAGAGATTTTGGATATGAATTGTGGACCAGGAGTCCGGGTAGTGTTAGAGAGCGTAGGAATAAATTTATAAAGTGGATGGAATTGAGTTTGGATCAGAAAAACCTTGAGAATTCGGTAGATGGAAGTAGTTATGAAAGAGAAGATGAGATGAATAGAATGAAAGATGGTGGCAGTAGTGTGACCAAAAGTTATGGTTTTATGGAGGATTTCTTTTCAAGTAGGTTATCGATGTCTTGTTTGTCTTCCATGAATTCTTTAGAATTTGGTGCTTTGGTGGAGAATTCGGCATGCCAAGATAGGAATGATGGAGGGGAAGTAGGTTTGGATCGGTTAGTGGTTTCGGATGAATCTGTGAATGCTGCTGAGGTGTCTTCTACCAGTTACCAACATGAGTTTGGTGAGGAGTTCGAGGGGACAGGTATGTTTGAGTCGTGGACAAAGAGGGTTAAAAAGAGTTGGTTAAGAAAATTGCGTTCAATGACATGCATGATGGATGTACAACAAGATGAATCTGATAACAGGAAGCACGAAGACGGTGTTTCATTCTCTGGTTGTAGGATTCAGCGAGTTAAGGTTCGTCAATGCAAGAAACAAAGAAAGGAACTTTCAGCTCTTTATATGGGACAAGATATTCAAGCGCACGAAGGTCCAATTTTTACCATGAAATTTAGTCCAGATGGCCAGTATCTTGCTAGTGCCGGCGAAGATGGAATTGTGCGATTGTGGCAAGTTGTTGAGGATGAGAGGCATAATGAAATAGACATTCCAGAAGTTGATACATCCTGTATTTACTTTACAGTGAATGATCTCTCGGAATTGACACCCTTGTTTATGGATAAGGATAAAATTACAAATGTGAAGACCCTGAAAAAGACATCAGATTCAGCTTGCATCATTTTTCCTCCTAAGGTCTTCCGGTTGATGGAGAAACCACTTCATGAGTTTCATGGTCATGGAGGTGAAATTTTGGATCTCTCCTGGTCAAAGAATAATGTGAGTGAATGTCATAATTTCAGTTATTTTCTGAGCTATACATTATTGTATTTTTTCTTTTTTGAAATTCTATGAAAACTTGGAAATTGATTTGGTTTTCTATTTTTTCTTTTTCGATGCAGTATTTGCTGTCATCGTCGGTTGATAAAACTGTTCGTCTATGGCAAGTGGGACATGACTGCTGCTTGAAAGTTTTCTCACACAGTAACTATGGTATGCCGTAACGCCTTTCTGTTCTTCTTATGTATTCTAGTTTTTAGCTTTAACTTCTTTTTTTGGTATCACTTTGAGTTTCCTCACTAATTGTATCTTGTTATGTTAATGTTTGACAGTGACATGCATACAATTCAATCCTGTGGATGATGATTATTTCATTAGTGGATCAATAGATGGAAAAGTGCGCATATGGGCAATTCCGGATTGTCATGTTGTTGATTGGACTGATGTAAAGGAAATTGTCACCGCAGTGTGCTATCGGCCTGATGGACAGGTATAATTTCTTTACATTTCCTTTGGAAGAAATGAAGATTCTATGGGAGTTAATTTCATGTGAATTTGTTTACCTTATACAGGTAGGGATTATTGGCTCCATGACAGGCAATTGTCGGTTTTACAATGTATCAGGTATCTTCTTTTTAACAAATATATATTGATATTTTCCTTTATCTGCACATGTAGCACCGGTACTTCATGTTGGATGCGTGTCTTCTGTCCCACCTGTGTCAGCGTCCGACACGACATGCAACATTCAAAAATTCAATTTTCTCAAACTATTATCGGTGTCAACATGTCAGTTTCAACCTAAGTATCGTGTCCGGGGTCTCTGCTTCATACACCAGTTTAGCAAGTGCTTCAAATTTGTTTTGTGAAAAGAGGGATAATAACTTGTTGGGTTTGCTTTTGTTTTTGGTTGAATCAGATAATCAATTACAGATGCAATCACAACTATGCTTACTTGGTAAAAAGAAATCTTCTGGAAGAGGAATAACCGGCTTTCAGGTATTGTTTTTTCTGCCTTTTTTTACACCAATTGAGTTCTGTTGTCTTTCCCGTATATAGAAGCTTCTTTTTCCGTAGTTAATTAATTGATTATATGTTTTTCAGTTTCTTCCACAAGATTTTAACAAAGTTATGGTTACCTGTGCTGATTCACAAGTCAGAATCATTGAAGGGCTTAATGTCGTTGAAAAATTCAAAGGTATTTTGTTTCGTTCTCACTTTATAAGGTTTTGGTTCAATAATATCTATATTTAATTTGAACTTTTAGTTCATTTCATGTTTTAATTCTAAGGATTTCTATATTTTGTTGTCAGGCCTTAGTGCAGGGAGCTTAATGTCCGCATCTTTTACTTCAGATGGAAAACACATTTTATCAGCCTGTGAAGACTCAAATGTATATCTGTGGAATGTTAGTGACGACGATTCTCACTCCACAAAAGCTAAGAAGATTAAGTCCTGCGAGCGGTTTTTTTCAAACGCATCTGTAGCAGTACCTTGGGGTGGTTTGAAATCTGATAACATTGAAAATTCTAAAAAATTGGATGTCCTAAATAAGAGGTCACCTCAAGCTGTATGCCTCGATCCACCGTCTTCTTTTTCTCTAAGCCAAGATTTTTATTTGGATTCTATTCCGAAAGGTTCCGCAACTTATCCCGAGGAGAAACTTCCTACTTCAAGCCCTAAGAGTAAAAAATCTTCACTACACAAATCTGCATACAAGTTCTTGAAATCTTCGTGCAAGAGTACTTCCAATTGTCATGCATGGGGTCTAGTAATCGTGACTGCTGGTTGGGATGGGCGAATAAAATCATTCCACAATTACGGATTACCTGTACTCCTTTGAAATGAAAGTGGTCTTTCCTAGAATGGATAATAGACTCATGAGGTGTCCTTTTCCTCAATTATGGATTTGCTTCAGCACGTTGTCCTTGGAAAATTGCTGGCTGCTAATGTTCTTCAAGACTCAGAAGCAACGTTCGAATTCGACGGCATCAAAAGGATAACCGAGCAGGCTGCAGTCAAAGGTCAAACCTTAAATAAACTGCAGTTTCGATAATTGCAGAAAATTCAACTTTTCGGCTTCCACTTTCGGATTTCAGGGGATTCAGATGACTTATCAGTTCATGACAAGTGGCTGCACAACCTTCTAATTTAATCCATCTGAAAAATGAAGAAGTGGTTAAGTGTTGCTTGTCTTGGCACTGAGTCTAAATTGCCTTTACCTCACACAAGAATATGCTGGCCCTTAAAAGAGGTGCAAAGTCATATATCAGTACATGGAAAAGGCCCCATCAGATATGCTTTTGTAAGACTCTTGTTTGGTTGAAATAAGAGAGATTGTGTGAAAGAGTGAGAGGGAGAGAGAGGAAAAGATATCCATTCAAGAGGCAGTGGCTGAAGTTTACTGTGAGATAAAATGGTGGTGGGGGGTGTTTGTGGATTTAATTATTGGTTGGGCTAACCAATTTAGAATCTCTTTGTCTGCTAATCTTTCTATCCATCTCATGGTAGGTCCCTCAAATGCCTGAGGTTGGAAGGGTGATGATTGGGATGGTCAATCCTACTTGAACAGGTGCAGTTTTGGCTTTCTATTGCTCTAAAAAAAATACAAACAAGTGTAGCTGATTGTTACAGCCTATGGCTACTGCTACAATACTGACATTAATATTATTGCTAACAAATGTTCTGTGTATATAGTCTCATTTTAAGGCCGGTATCCTTTTGATTTGCTAAGATTTTGTATTCCTTTGTAAAATTAATAATTGTATAAAATGTTCGAAGATGCATCGGAAAAATAGGGAAAAAAAAAAGTTAACACAACAACCATTCAAATATGGGGGTATAAAGTTGGTTGAGGTGAAGAGTTAATGAGTGAAGTGATTAGGAGGTTTAGTGATAAGGAGGTTTAGAGCTCGATCTCCACTCTTACCACAATACCAACAATTATTAACAAAAATAATATGTCGTTTTAAAAAACACATTTAGATTTTTACACTCACTTTTCACTAATTCACAAATTTATCTCTCTTCCTCATATACTCGTAGTGTAACAAGACAACCTTGAATAATTTTCTATCGAAGAAGTTGCTAAACCTAGAGTGAAAACACAAGATGCCACGGTTGCTTGAAAATGTAGTTTGTGTTAGCACAGGCGCAATGAATAGGACAATGTTGAAGATATTCCGGTGTGGTTGAGGGAAGTTCAGATGCATTACAAAGTGAGTTTCCCATGGCTGTTGTCGTATCCAATTTTCTCCAGCTAATTGATTTTTTTCCAAAAAAAAAGGGTCATTATTTTTATAATTTTATAGGGTTTGCCATCATTTTAATATCTTTAAAAGAATTTTAAAAAACAAATAGGAGAAGAGGGAGAAACACTATTAATTTGATTCGTCACTAACATTTACCTATTTTCATTCATAATAAAAAATAGTAAATACAAAAGGAAAAATACTATACTTTGCTATGAAAAATACAACCTAAATAACGTATAAAGCAATGAAATAAGATTAAAGTAACAAAGAAAGGAAGGAAGACGAAGAATCATTTTGAGATATTTTTTTAAAAAGTTGATCAGAAATTAAGATCCATCCAAGTTTACACTAAAAAAAATCGATCCGGAGTTACTATCCGATCTTTTGAGTGGCTGATGTGCAATTCAAAGGTCTATTGAGCAACCATCTCAAATATTTGGGTTGGAGTTTTTTTTTTATACAAGCCCAATTTAACAAAAATTGAAGAAGATTGCTTTTCTGACATAGAAAAGTTCACAATGACACAAGAAAATTACCTAATAGCTCCTAGCGGCAGTTAACAGCCGCTCAAGTAACCGGTAGCAGTTAACAACCGCTGGCACTAGCGGCAGTTAACTGCCGTTCACACCAGTAAATAGAACCAGTGCAGTCTGCAATGGTTTTTCAGCCATTTTGGCCTGTTTGTATTTGTAATTTCAAACGGCAATTCTGCATGAAATCAAACCGAAACAACAACATCCAGCAATCCCAAAGATCAACATTTCATAGTTTATCAATTAATGCGTTAACGTTTCACAATTATTTGAAATGCGACAAATTTTGCACATTATGCAACATATTACACGCAAAGTACATGAATTTATAATAAATGCGAAACTCAAATATATTGATATATAAATTCGAAAAGTGAATAAATAAATTATTGTTCCATTCGATATCATAACTTATATAACTGATTCTCAATAATACATGTTCCTAACTTATATAGATGACTCATTACATTACATTCGGGAATGTACCTTCCAACTACAACAATTATGTTACCTCTGAATGGGGTAAATTCAAACTTGCTAAGCAGTAGGACTCCAGTATCCGACCGACATTTCTATTGTTCCATTCAAAATATTAAATTCTTGTTAGGCTTTGTTTAAATGACGGTATTCAAGTGTCAAAAGAATAAGGTCCATTCCTTGACACTTCAATACCTTCATTTAAACCCGC
>Ga0315915_1010640_pt1 | contig 10134 bp, 8 predicted proteins | sample MpolbnodulesMG_FD_207738 | JGI IMG/M metagenome (GOLD analysis project Ga0315915, IMG submission 207738) | Medicago polymorpha root nodule microbial communities from Los Angeles, California, United States - branched nodules | ecosystem: Host-associated > Plants > Roots > Nodule | place: USA... | reverse complement strand
CTACACTGTTTAGAAAAAAGTCACTTCTTTTTTTTTGACAAGAGAAAAAAGTCACATATTAGGGTATATTTTTTTTTAGGGATTTAGGGATGACATTTAGGGATTTGAGATTCAAATTGGGGATATTGATTTTTGGTTCAGGGACTAAAGTGACCATTTTCTACTTTCACTTTAGTCCATGTGACACATTTAACAGAATTATTTAACGTCAGGGACTAAAGTGATAACGGAAGTGTAGAGTCAAGGATTTCTTTGTATTTAATTCTGAGTCAGGACCCATGTGACAGCGAGGTGCAGAGTTATGATTAAAGTGACTATTTGCTCATAATTATTTGTTCTTATTTATACCAACAAAAAAAAAAAAAAACGTTTTTGACTCTAGTGGACTACACACGTACAAAGTTTCTCGATATATGCAATGCCGCAAGGTTTCAAGTCCAAACGTGATGATGCAAAACACAGCGGACGCCATGTTCATATCGTCGACCTGCCGCCGTTGATCTACGCTGCTTCCCTCCACCTACCGGCATTGATCAGAAGAAGGAAGCAATCCATTTCGAAAGGAAAAGGAAATTTTAGTTTTGGTAGTGATGGGTGATCGTGAAAATGAAAAGCATTCGATTCTTATGGTCTCTGATTTTTTCTATCCCAATGTTGGTGGTGTCGAGAATCACATCTACTGCCTCTCTCAATGCTTGCTCAACTTAGGCCATAAGGTATCACATTATCCATTTTTCACCATTCTAGGTCTGCTTAATGAAACTCACTTATTTCACCTTATATACTGCTTTAACCACTTATATGATAAATGTTTATGCTATAGAAGCTTAATTAATTAAGCTGATTATCCAAACAGAGCCTTAAGCTGCTTTAATCATTTTGCACTTTTTCATTCACGTAGCAACATAACATGATTACACACTCTTCAAATCAGGACTGATATATTTATAACTTATTTGCGATGTTTTTGAATTGAATTAAAATGTAACTACCAATGATCAGGTGGTGGTTGTAACTCATGCTTATGGAAGACGCTCTGGGGTTAGATACATGACAGGTGGTTTAAAAGTCTACTATGTTCCATGGAGACCATTCTTTAATCAGAACACATTTCCAACTTTGTATGGAACACTCCCAATTATAAGAACTATTCTCACTCGAGAAAGAATTACCGTTGTGCATGGACATCAAACTTTTTCAACACTTTGTCATGAGGCCCTTATGCATGCTAGAATCATGGGATACAAGGTTGTGTTTACCGATCATTCCTTGAATGGTTTTAGTGATGCTGGAAGCATTCACATGAACAAGGTTTTGCAGTTTACCTTGGCAGATGTGAGTCAGGCTATATGTGTTTCTCATACAAGTAAGGAGAACACGGTTTTGAGATCGGGTTTGGCGCCGGAGAAGGTTTTTGTAATACCTAATGCTGTTGACACTGCCATGTTTAAGCCAGTGTGTGAGACGGAGAAGCGTCCTAGCAGATCTGAAATTGTTATTGTTGTTATCAGTCGATTGGTTTACCGTAAAGGAGCCGACTTGCTTGTCGAAGTCATTCCAGAAGTGTGCCGATTGCATCCTAATGTAAGTTGGCTTGTTTTGCATGACGCAGTATAAGAAATTTGGATCTAGATTTTTGTTTAATGTGGACATAATGGTATTAACTTATGTCCCCCCTCTTGGAATGATTTCCCTTTTTGTCCTGCTGGTGCTTCATGACAAAGAAAGTTGCAATATATTCATCCTATCTTCTATTTGAACCTTAACCTCTTTGCATTATTCAAAATTTTGAAGTCGACACTAAGACGTTTCATCTATATTGTCATTATTGTGATAGAAACGTTGTCCATTGACAGAGAGCAACATCGTTGACCCTTTTAATATTCATTTTCACAATATTTATATGATTATTGGTGTTCAAGTGTTGCTATTTGTTGGTTCCTTATGTAGGAGCCTAATTGAATCAAGTGAAATAATGGCCAAATAAATTGTAATTTTTAGAATTTTGTACCTTAAGTGTAGACATTAAAGACATAACTTATGTATCCCATTTGAAGGTTCGTTTCACTATTGGAGGTGATGGACCTAAACGTGTACGGTTGGAGGAAATGAGAGAAAAGCATTCTCTTCAAGATCGAGTTGATTTGTTGGGAGCTGTACAACATACAAACGTCAGGGATGTTCTAATAAAAGGGCATATTTTCTTAAACAGGTTTGGCATCCTGGAAAAGTTATTTAGTTCTTTCTTTAAGTTTTATGGTTATGAATTTATACTCTGTCATAATTTTTAATTATCTGTTGCATCTTCAACACTTGTTTTTTCATTTTTTTTTTGGTACAGCAACACTTGTTTTTTCTATTATTGTTATTTCGCTGCCCGAGATTCACTATTATACAACATTTCTGGTCTTAGAGATATGCGGCTTAATTCTTCTTTAGCTGTTGGGAATAATTTCCTTAATTTTTTGCTTCAAATATAAGGGTGATAATGAAACCATTTTAAGTGGCTGAAGCTTGAAGAGTAAATTTTCTAACTTAATTTGATGTATATCAAGTCATCAATATTTTAAAATTTTCATCTCTTCTCATCTATCTTACTTCTCAGTTCTAGTTTTGAGTAACATCTTTAAGAAAAAGGAAGCAATCTAAGATTTGAGTAACTGATTCTATAAATCATTGAAGTGAATACAAAGAGCATTTTAGTTTTTATCCATCCTTTATATGGTTGAGAGTGATGTTCCATTCGCACAATGTCAGTTAGGCCTCAAAAGTTTCATAGTACTTTAGATCAACAGGTACTTTAGGGCCCTGAATGACATGGCATGAAGATAACTATTCTATAAACCCAGGGGATTTGTTAAATTAATGTCATTGACCTGTAGAGCACCTATTGCTGTTATTAACCATAAGTATTTGAAATTTCACTTACTAGCATGTTTAAATTGTCAATCTAAGAAGAAATGTGCACCAGTTTGTTGCATGACCTCTGGAGCAAAGGGGCACCATTTCACCCAAATAACCCCGTAATAACTGTTGATTGTTCATACTTTCTACCTTTTGCTTATGTATCCTTGGTTGGTAAACGTAGCATGCTGACCTATGACATGAATCCACTTCAAACATTCAATATCTGATCCAAGCTAAGTTGTGTCACAAATACATCTTTTCTGATTTTAAGTTATTGATTTGAAGATATTAAAGACATGAACTTTATCATTCTGAGTCGTATCTGATATTATTTATTTTGTATCTGGTGTCCTACCTGACCTTTGTGCTGTTACAGTTCCTTAACAGAAGCTTTTTGCATAGCCATATTAGAGGCTGCTAGTTGTGGATTGTTAACAGTCAGCACGCGTGTCGGAGGTGTTCCTGAGGTAGGCACCACAAGTATTTTTTTCTATTCTTATTTGATATATAAATTCCTTTATGTAGTTTATCTTTGAGAAATTTTCTTATACACTTCAGTTTCTTGTCAATTCCAATAGTTTGGACTACGATCATGTGGGGTTTGATATAGATTCACTTCCTTACTATAGGTTGTACCAGATGACATGATTGTTTTGGCAGAACCTCATCCAAGTGATATGGTGCGCGCAATCCAAAAGGCTATAACTATGCTGCCTAAAATTGATCCCCAAGTCATGCACTATCGAGTGAGTTTATAGTTTAAATGACCCTTTTCTTTTGCTTTCATCAGGTAAACTAGTTACTTAGTTAGTCTGTTTATTTTCTGTAGATGAGGGAACTCTATAGCTGGCATGATGTTGCCAAAAGGACCGAAATTGTATATGACCGTGCTTTGAAGTGTTCTGATCAAAATCTACTTGAACGACTCTCACGGTACACACTTTCATAGGTTCAATATAATTCTAATAGGAACATCTAGTTGTAAAAGAAAATCCACTGGTCATTCTGTTTCATTTATGTGATTTTTGTATTCTAATTACCTGAGTATAAAATTCTTAAATCTGCTTGTGACTTAAGCTGGTTGGTAGTAAAACAATGTATTTTGGGATCTTTATTTGACAACACTACAAACTTTAGCAATCCTTTTTCTGGTACAAGAAGTTCAGATGTAAAACTAATACCTAATGAATTAAGGAACTTACAAATTTACCATTAGCTACTTCTAAGAATGCGAATTGTATCTGTTGTTTTAGACACCTCTCTTGCGGAGCATGGGCAGGAAAGATCTTTTGCTTGGTTATGATCTTCAGTTTTTTGTTATGGCATATATTGGAGCTATGGCAGGTATAGACTTGAATATGTTACACATTTTTGCTTTGTCGTGTTCGGTGAGTTTTCTTACTTGTGTTGTGTTGTGTGCTTTCATTATTAGCCTGCTGATGATATCGAGGAGGCGCCGGATTTCATTCTCTCACCCAACTGTGATGGATTGGAGGGATGTTGCAGAAAACCCAACAATGCAGAAAATCAGAAGAATAGCAGTAATACTAATATATGATAATAGTAGTGATAATAATATTTCATAGGGAAAAGATATTTCGTTGTATAGAAAATTATGAAATTGCAGAGAATTCTAATCAGGGTCTTTGATTTTTCTTTATTGATATGTGCAAACAACATAAAATGTTTAGAGAGAGAATGAATGCATTGGTGTTCACTGAACTAGTGAATTCTCATTCAGTTTCAATATCAGCTATATGGTAGTTCGAGATCTCCAACGTTGTTGTATCTGATTTGGTACAAGATCATTGGCCATGTATGCATGATTATGAAAGTGTCCTTAGATTTGTCTGAAGAGAGAAAATTGTGCATACGGGTTGTGTGATATATTGAAATTGAAAATAAATGAAAAAGTCGTGCATGTGAAATTCTTTTTTTATCCTTGCTATTTTATATATTTTGAAAGGTTAATTAAAACTAAAGAAGAAATGGTTAATATTTTGAAGTTGATTACTTTAGTAAAAAAAAAATGAGCATTATTAACAAAATATTTCAAACACTGGGATTTTATTACCTTGAAATAATATTTTTACACCATAAAAGTAGCTTTAAATATGTTTTTTGACTGGTTTAAATATGTTAAAAAGAAAAAAGATGTTAAATAACAAATGAAAAAGAACTATTTTTAGTTCTTTTTCATTTTTACGTTACACTTTAATTTAATTGAATGAAAAAAAAACAACTATTTTTAGTTTTCGGATCTCCGTGGGAAAGGAAGGTTCCAGCCACCAGACAAGTCTCAAACAACTATCACTTTAATAGTAAGCTTATGTTCTGTCTTTCTCTCTCTAAAGGATCCTTTAGTTACAGACAGTACTTTTATTTTTTGACCAAAGTTACAGACAGTAATTCAACATAGATAGTTGGGATTGGAAACATAGTAATTTTCCACTCAGAATCTCAACTCAACCTTCTACAATCTCTATTATAACCAATTTCAAATTTGAAGTCAAACCCATTTCAATTTTTGTCTAAAGTGAGGAACTTGGCTACCACTGCACCAGTAAGCTTCCAGATCTATCTTTTCTTACTTTCAAATATTCTTGTTTTTTAATATCTGCATCCAACCATAGATCTTGTTGTTCCTGGACAGTAATTAAGAGATTCTTATGATTTGTTTTTTTGTTAGAAAAAGTATGAAAATAATTTGCTGGGACATAAGAAATTGCTTTGCTTATTGATTTTAGTTGTAATACTAGTATTTGCTAATATGGGATCTGAGTTTTGTGGAAATCAAGTCAAATTTTCAATTCAACCCTTGTCCAAATTATGCTCTCCTGTTTAGTATGGCCTTGTGGCTGATTGAGCTTAAAATTATTGCATATTCCCTATATCTTCAATGATAAATGTGGCATTTCTAAAAAAAAAATTGTCCAAAAGACAGTGTTACTTTCTAATTTCGATGTAGTTTTAATTGATTTTCTCCAATTGTACCGTCCAATTGTCCGTCTATGCACTACTCCCATGTTATTATTTTTATTTAACTTTGCATTTATGATAATGAAAGTACATCAATAGTTAATAGTACAAAATGACATAGAAATAGAAGCATGTGTAAATCATCGTATTTGAGTTGGGTGGTTGAAATGAAGAAGAGCATAGGTGTTTTATGTGATAAGAAAGTAGCGCTTAAGTTGAAAGGAAAATTCTATCGGACGGCGATTAGACCGATGATGTTGTATGATATGGAGTGTTGGGCGGTTAAGAACCAAAACAAGAATCAAGTAAGTGTAGCGGAGATGAGGATGTTGCGTTGGATGAGTGGTAAGACTAGACAAGATAGGATTAGGAATGACACCTTTAGAGAGAGAGAGTTGGGGTAGCACCTATAGTAGAAAAGATGGTAGAAAATAGGCTTAGGTGGTTTGGGCATGTAGATAGAAGAAGAGTGGATTAGATGGAGGAAAGTCAGATCAAAAGAGATAGAGGAAGACCTAGAAAAACTATAAGAGAAACTATTACTAAAAATTTAGAGGTTAATGAGTTTGATCCAATCAGGATTTATGATAGAACATTATGGTGTAATTTGATCCATGTAGCCGACCCCACTTAGTGGGATAAGGCTTGGTTGTTGTTGTTGTGGTCTCTTTCTTTCATTTATCTTCTTTTCTTAATTTGTGTGAAATCGTCAAATGTGACTGTTATTGTCGGACAGACAGAGTATATGATTGTTAAACCTCCGATCATAGTTGTGGAGTACTTCTGTGGCTAAGATTTTATGTCTAATTTGCACTCAATTACATGCTTTGCTTTGTGAGTTTTTTGGGAAAATGATAAACGGATCGTATTAGTTTTGTACAGTACCGATAAAGGATGACGTGGATTATTTAGATTTGTATAACTTGTTCACCAATCTTCTCATGTATGGTAATGAATTCCTAATTGGTTTTTTACGCATCTACAGCGTAGTGGTGCTGTATATTTCCTTATCTACTGTTGTCATATGGGTTAAAATAATAATAACAATATTTAGTTTGGTACTGACATTTAGTGTTTGCTGGATAGATTTGAGGAGTCTTCTAGACCACTATGGCAGATTTGGAAAATTTGCTTTTGGAGGCTGCAGGAAGAACTGGTGCAGCTGGGAGAAATCGGCACTCTCTCCCACCTTCGAGGAGACGACGTGATGGCTCCTATTCAGATGGTGGGAGTGATTCTAGGGACGATGATTCGGATGATGAACTTAATTATGCAAGCAGAAAGCCATCTGGATCACAAGTTCCTCTAAAGAAAAGATTAGATCCGGCCGACAGAGATGATGATTTGGGTAGTCAGGAAGAAGCAGATGATGATGGGCGAAGCGACCGTGAAGGCGATACCAGTGATGAATCAAATATCGGCGATGATCTCTACAAAGATGAAGATGACAGGCGGAAGCTTTCAGAGATGAGTGAACTTCAAAGAGAGATGATTTTGTCGGATAGAGCTTCAAAAAAGGACGATAAAAGTTTATTGGGAAAGATTGCATCAAAGCGTGAGAAAGGAAAGGCAATAATGACTGGAAAGCAGTCCCCCCCACTTTCATCATCTCGCATGCGTGCATCTGCCAGATCTGCCGATAGGTCAGCCAAGAATGAAGCATTAAATGAACTGCGTGCAAAGCGGTTGAAACAACAAGATCCAGAAGCTCACCGTAGATTGAGAGAGGCTTCTAGAAGCTCAGGGCCCCGGAACTTTTCCCCACCAAAGCGCAAGTCTTTCACATCAGCAAATCTCAGTAGTTCAAGCCATAGTGATAGTGAAAGTAGGTCTCACAGTGATGATGAAGGATCAACTGGGGATGGGGGAATTGCTGACAGTGATGATGATAGGGCATTATCTGGATCTGAGGGGCTATCCTTTCAGGATATAAAGGAAATAACTATTCGCAGGTCGAAACTTGCGAAATGGTTTATGGAGCCTTTCTTCGAGGAGTTGATAGTTGGTTGCTTTGTAAGAGTTGGAATCGGTAGATCTAAAACTGGACCTATCTATCGGCTCTGCATGGTGAAAAATGTTGATTCCTCAGACCCTGATCGACAGTATAAACTAGAGAACAAAACTACATACAAGTATTTGAATGTTGTTTGGGGAAATGAAAGTTCTGCTGCGAGGTGGCAAATGGCTATGATAAGTGACTCTCCTCCACTTGAAGAGGAATATAAGCAGTGGGTTAAGGAAGTGGAACGGAGTGGTGGCCGGATGCCAAGCAAGCAGGATGTGTTAGACAAAAAACAAGCTATAAATAAAATCATCACATTTGTCTACTCTGCTGCTACTGTGAAGCAGATGATACAAGAGAAAAAGTCTGCCTCGTCAAGGCCGCTAAATATTGCTGCTGAGAAGGATCGATTAAGGAGCGATTTGGAAAGAGCACAAGGTAAGAACGATGATGCGGAAGTGGAGAGGATCAAGGCAAGACTGCTAGAATTAGAGGCATCCAGACATGCAAAGGTGAAGGACGCCAAAGCTCTGAAGCTGGCTGAAATGAACAGAAAAAACAGGGTTGAAAATTTCAAGAATGCTTCTGAATTGAGGCCATTAACCGGTTTAAAAGAAGGGGATGCAGGTTATGATCCATTTTCAAGAAGGTGGACAAGATCAAGGAACTACTATGTTGCAACACCTAGTGAAAAGGCTGCTGCTTTAAATAATAATACCGTTGGCTTAGTTTCAGATGCTGGCGTCAACGGAACTGGAGTACCAGTAACTGCGGAGTCTGGCGCGGTGGCTACTGCCATTGCCTTGGAAGCTGCTGCTGATGCTGGAAAGTTGGTGGATACCAGTGCTCCGGTGGATCAAGGGACAGAATCTAATACACTGCACAATTTTGAGCTGCCAGTTTCATTAGCATTACTTCATAAGTATGGTGGAGCCCAAGGAGCTCAGGCAGGATTTATGGCAAGAAAACAAAGAATAGAATCAACAGTTGGATTTAAACTCTCGGAAAATGATGGCAGGAGACATGTACTGACTCTGTCAGTTGGTGATTACAAAAGAAGAAGAGGTCTTCTTTGAATTTGTTGCTGCTGTGCAATATCCAGCTGAGGTAAGTCCACAGTTTAATGATCCAAATATGGATTTTACTGACTGTAATGTTGTATGTTGTAACCTTATTATTATGTTGAACTTTTTATAGGTGGCCATGTATCCACATATCTTTATTTAGCTCTATTCTTGAACAATAAAGTTGTGTGATAAATGGAAGATAATAATGTAATGTACTCCCTACATGCCAAGTGTCTTCAGTTTTCTCATTTTCTGGTCTAGGAATGTTGTCTTTAGATTTTTGTTGCTGTTTTTGCAGTAGCAGCTACCTCATTGTACTCAACTATTGATGATGGTGCAATGGATTCAACGTATCGTATTCTTGGATTATCTTCAATGGTAGTTTTATAGTCCACTTTGTCTTTTAATGATGATAATTTTGTTCTTCGAGTTTATCTTGGGATGGGCTATGTCCTAAATGAAGAACTCGAATCAAACCTGCTTTTTTTTTCTAAGGAAAAGTCATGTTGTCAACTCCCCAAATATCATGTTGGTTTTAATAAACATAGTTTAACACGAGTTACAAATTTTAGAGAGAAAACTATGAAAGAAACTATGAAATTGAATGCACAATCAAGTTTAATATTGCAATGTAAAATTGTTGGTAATACTAAAGACACCATGAAGAAACAAGGGCACATACCGCAAACTTACCACAATGTCATCATAACATCACGACACAATAAAAGAAACACATACTACTCAACATGCATCTGTATATAGCCAGCATCTTGGATGGATTGGATTGACGAAACTCTTCTTAACATGATATTTATGTAACTTTATTACGGCTCTTGTTGATGCTCTCCAAGAACAAAAAAGATTTTCGTAGTTTGGTGTATCTTTTTTTTTGAACTTGCAAAGCCTATAAACCTTTGGTGGAATTAACTCCAACCTCTCCAAATTTATTGCTCTATGCAAAAGTATCTTTACTAACTCAAGTTCAGAAGACAAATACTTAAAACTTCTCAGCACCACAACTTTGAGTTGAGTAAATTTATAGTTGCAATTGTCAAGTTGAGGTTTATCGTGCATTTGCCAATACAGTCCAAGGTTAAATATATAATCATTTAGCTGCACATATAGTTAAAAGTCAGACTCAAGACAAAAAAAAAAAAAAAAAATAAAAAATTAATTGGT
>Ga0315915_1010637_pt1 | contig 10138 bp, 8 predicted proteins | sample MpolbnodulesMG_FD_207738 | JGI IMG/M metagenome (GOLD analysis project Ga0315915, IMG submission 207738) | Medicago polymorpha root nodule microbial communities from Los Angeles, California, United States - branched nodules | ecosystem: Host-associated > Plants > Roots > Nodule | place: USA... | reverse complement strand
TGTTCATAAGTTATTACATAGCCAAAAAAGAACATTACAAAACCATCAAGTCATAAGTCTTACATTTGATGTTCATAAGTCATTACATAGCCAAAAAGCATAAATTAAACAAGTCCAAAACGAAAACGAAAATCAACAAAAAACTGACGCAAAAAAGAGAGAGAAACCGAACAAGACTGAATGGAAAACGAACAGGAACGATGTTACCTTAAGAAACGACGAAATCTTATGTCAAAACAGAATCTTTTCCAACGTTCCTTGCCAGAGATGATGATGATTTTGGAGAGGTGAAGATGATGAAGGTTTTAGCAGGAAGGAAAAAGGTCAGAGACTTTTAATTGTGTCTGAGTGAAATGTGACGAGGAAAGGTATGGGTAATAGAGAGGTATAAATGGAAACACAAAAAAATGACAACTGAAAAGTTAAAACTGCAATTTTTACCATTTCCATCAAATTGGTCATTGTACATGTGGATTCATTGTTGATACCAACACAACATGCAAGGGGACACATCATCATCAGTAACGGAGCTTTTGGACGGAGAGACCATTTTGATAGACGTCTGTAAAATTCAGAGATAAAATAGACATTTAGCAAAATTTGGAGACGAATTTGACTGATTTTTGAAAATTCATGGACGAAGTTGTGTAATTACCCGATCTTTCTTCTTCCATTCCATAATAGCATATCTTGCGAAATTCAGCAAAAAATTCAAAGAGCTCTAAAAAATCACAAACCTCATCATTTATTTTCATATCTTATTCCTTTGTCTTTTCCTTACATTTCCTTGCCTTTCTTCCTCGTATCCAATCTTTTCATTTCTCTTAGTCTTTTTGTTTCTCAATTAAAATTTCATTCCTAAAGTTTCTCTCTGGTCTTTTATTGGCATCGTGATGTTTGCAAAATCGCAAGACATTTTTGAGTTTGCAGCTGCTACGACATTTTGATTCATCCCTATTAAAAGACTATGTTTAATTTGTATGTTTAATTATTGAGACCATTGGATGGATTAGATCAAACGATTTAAATATGGTGTAAGTCTTTTAAATTACATCTGGTGTCAATAAATCCTGACTCATATATATCTCGATGTTTTTAAAATCAGACCGGCCGGTTCAACCGGTTGGACCGGGAACCAGAGTTGGTACCGGTCCAAACACCCACAAAAAACCGGGAGTGCTAAGAACCGGGGAAAACCAGCTGGAACCTGAGTGAACCGTTAGATCCGCTGAACCAGGCCCGATTTTTGGACACTGTCCGGCTCATCATCTAACCCAAAATCATTTGCTTACCCCTCTTTTTTTTCTTTCTTTCTTTTCCAAAAGACGAAGTGCAGGAGATCGCTGGAAAGGAGGACGTGAGAGGTATGTATCAAGAGAGAAGTGAGAGGTAAAATTATGATGGTGATGTGTTAATGTGATAGTTGTATCTTTGATGAAAATGGAAGGATACATAAAGAACAAGAAAGGGTGATATGTTATAAAGTTGGAAACTGTGGAACAACAAACTAGAAACGACGCATAGTGATGGTGTTTTGGTGGTTGGGATTACTAGGGTTAAATGTAATGTTTTTAAAACCGGACCGGACTGGTCGGTTCAACCGCATGGATGAATTAGTGAGTGTCCACAACAAAAATTTCCGAATTATCTAGCAAGGAACTAAGCAATAATAAAGCTTGTAACTCATTGTCTAATTTAATTTAGGAAAATGTTAACAGGTGCCTTAAGGGCATTGTTTAAGCATATAAAAATAGCAACTTTTGCATTGGAAATTATACGATTATGACTTTAACAAGTGTTTGACTTGTATTTTTAAGACATAATTCCCTTTTGTGGGTTCCGTAAACAATGTCCTTAGGACACTTGTTAACAAGACCCTTTAATTTAATATTAGTAGTTGCCAACATATTCGAAATAATGTGAAAAAACACTAAGTTTCTGTCTGGTAAGGCCTAAAAGTTAGCTTATAGCTTATAGCGGATAGCATATAAGCTAATTCAGACAAAAAAAGCTCTGTTTGGTAACGGTCTTTTCACCACGAGGTTATAATTTATTTTACTAGCTTATAGCTTATTTTTCAGATGTCATTTCAAGTACTGTTTGAGCTTATAACTTATAGCTTATCAATATTTCTTATGTTTCCACCTTATTATTTTAATCAAAACCCACTTTTACCCCTTTAGTATTTATTTCATTGCCTTCGTGTAACAGTCCTGTTGCGCAAATCTTTTTCACTGAATGTGCCTTCCGTTATTTTTCCATAGAATATATATACATTCCATTTTTTTTCTTCATCACGAGTTACGACAACTTTTAATAAGTTTTTCATTCCAGTATACCTTCCATTGTAAATAATATACATATGACATTCAGTATTTTTTTTTCAAGAGATATTATTCATTATAAGTATCTATAATTTTTTTTACAAGAGTTGTAAGTATCTATATTATTTTTACAAGAATTGTAAGTATCTATTATTGTCGAAGAGGGTTGATTCCTTTTATTTATCTGGGCTTACCTGGCGGAGATTCTAGAAAATTGAGCTTTTGGAAATCTGTTGTCGACCGTATTGTGGCTCGTCTGTTGTCGTGGAATAACAAATTACTCTCTTTTGGTGGTCGTCTGGTTCTTTTGAAGTCTGTCTTGTCCTCTCTTCCGGTTTACTTTCTTTCCTTTTTCAAAGCCCCTGCAGGTATAATTTCTTCTATCGAATCTATATTTTAAAATTTTTTTTTGGGTGGTGGTGAGGATATTAGGAAATTGGCTTGGATTAAGTGGGACTCGATATGTTTACCTAAGGAGGATGGAGGATTGGAGGTAAGGAGAGTGGGAGCTTTTAATTTGTCTTTGTTAGGGAAGTAGTGTTGGAGGTTGATGGTGGATAGAGAGGGGTTGTGGTATCGGGTGTTAAAAGCTCGATATGGGGAGGTAGGGGGTTGTATTAGGGAAGGAGATAGATATGCATCAGTGTGGTGGAAAATGATATGTAGAGTGCGTGAGGGGGTTGGGAGGTGGTTTGACGAGAATATACGGAGGGTGGTAGGCGACGGGCGGAATACCTTTTTTTGGTATGACAATTGGATATGGGATATTCCGTTGCGGTTTAAATTCTCTCGTTTGTTTGATTTGACCGTTGATAAGGAGTGCAAGGTGGAGGAGATGTGGCGGTTGGGGTGGGCTGGTGATGGACGGGCGTGGGTGTGGAGGCGCCGTTTGTTTGCGTGGGAGGGGGATAGTGTGAGGGAGTGTGCTGTTCTTTTAAATAACATTGTTTTGCAGGATAATGTTCATGATTCCTGGAGGTGGTTGTTAGATCTGGCTCACAGGTACTCGGTGAAAGCAGCATACCGTTATATTACAACAACAGGAGAAAATACAGATAGGTCACAGGTTGCTGATGTTTGGGTGAAACACATCCCGTCAAAGGTGTCAATAATGGTGTGGCGTCTTCTCTGTAATCGGCTTCCTACAAGAGATAATCTGGTCCACCAAGGTATTCTTCTTCCAACGGATGGCATGTACGTGGCTGGTTGTGACGTTCTTGAATCAGCTACTCACCTTTTTTTGCATTGTGATATTTCTAGCGAGCTATGGTCTAGTGTGAGGTCTTGGTTGGGAATCTATTCGGTGCCTTCTGGTGAGCTTCGACATCATTTTACTCAGTTTACTAAGATGGCGGGTATGCCAATATCTTCTTATTTATTCTTAACTGTAATTTGGTTTGCAACTGTTTGGGTGATTTGGAAGGAGCAGAACAATCGTGTGTTCCAAAACGCGACCGCTACCACATATTTTCTCCTTGAAAAAGTCAAACTAAATTCTTTTTTATGGCTGAAATCAAAACAGTCGGCTTTAGTTTATTCTTATACGACTGGTGAAAACACCCGTTGTTTTGTATGGGTTTGTTTTAGTTTCTTTTCTTGGTTGGTCCTTTAAAGAACATCTCGACTTTGTAATTATGTAACATTTTGATGTGTTTCCTCCTTGCACACCTTTTGCGGTTGGAAGCACCTTTAAGTATATATTTTATTTTGATTTGTTAAAAAAAGAAAAAATAATAATTATTCTAAACAAATGCATATAACAATATATTCTTCTTCCTTCAAATAAAAATAAGAATATCTTCCGACAATGGCCTATTGTTTCGTGTAATTGTTTTATGAAGTACAAACACCTAATTAAAATAAATATAAAATAAAATTTTAGTCAATAAGAATTAATTTAATAAATTTAAATTAATTTTAAAAAATAATAAATTACTAAATACTTAAATATTAATTAATATATATTTCATTATGAATTATAGACGACCTTTTATGTCATTTTAGATTTATCATCTAGTTCAATCGCTAATTTTATCAAACACTTCAATTAACTTATAAATTATTAGTCATCGGCTATCAGCTATAAGCTATCAATTATCAACTATCAGTTATAAGCTATCAGCTATCTTATCAGTTATCTCCTATTTTTATCAAACAGGGCCTAATATGACATTGAATTACCATCTTTGGCTTTTTAGCATATGTTTTTGGCTTCAATGTTAGGATATACTCTCAAATCTAACCACTGTGTGATTATAGAACCTATATTTCCATTCATCATCTTCTAGTTAGCATCAAACTTATCGTACAATCATTTAGTATATAACATGTCTTCATGAGAGTTTTATACAATGTATAATTAGTATAATCGAACTTAATCATATTCGACTCTTGATTTTTCTCCATTTTTGTAACAATCAGAGTTTTTAAAACAAAAAGTTTACTCAATAAACTCTTTCACAACAACATTACGTCTGTTGTAAGAGACTTTTATCGGCTAAACTTTTGGTTTTAAAAACCTTGGTCGTTACAATTTTAAATACATAAATCAAACCAATCAAAGCTCTCGTTGCCACATTTAGGTCATAAGAGGAGCTGAAAGATCTCATCACACTAGCTCAAAAGTTATCACACAATAAGTTGTACTAGGGGTGTTTGCGGTGCGGTTTGGTTCGGTTTTGAGGTTAAAAGTCTTCCGAACTGCAAGATAATAAAAGCACGCGGTTTGGTTTGGTTCGGTTGACTTTTAAAATAAAATCTGAACCAAACCAAACCAATGCGGTTTGGATTGAATCGGTTGGTGCGGTTTTTTTAAGACTATACAATTTTTAGTTTTGAACATTAAAATTCAGTTAAAAAGGTAAAACACAACATATTTCCCGCAATATTTTCGACAATGTTTTTAATTTCATTTCACATTACTATTTCATTTTCACCAAACAACATAAACCAAATTAAAAACGTGAACACAAAGTAATTATATTATGTAAGAAATATAAAAGATTAAGATTTATCATTCTTTAAAAGTTCAAATAGCACATAAATACATTTTTTAAATAAAAAGCAAAGAATAGACTTAACAAGAGAAAAAATATTTCATTTCATAAAAGTTTTCATTGAGTTTCTATGAGTATTGATCTAGGTGACATATGTTTAATTAAAGTTTTTCTTATGTTGCGGTTTGGTTTGGTTTGGTTTGCTTCGGTTCGTAAAAAGAAAATCGCAAACCAAACCAAACCATGCGGTTGAGTAAAAAAGTGATCCAAATACATCCAAACTAAATGCGGTTTTTTGCAGTTTCGGTTTGAATTGGTTTAATTTGTAGTTTTTTATTGGATCAGTTCGGTTTTGAACACCCTTACACATCAAGTTCTTTTTTTTTTAGAAAATATATTAAATTATATAAAAGAAATTAAAATTTAGAAAGAATGAAATAAATAATTTTTCAAACTTCCCCCCTTTTCTCACATTATTCCATTCTCTACGATATTTACCATCACACAGCAAAACGACGCCGTTTTAGAGAATTTTTCTAACATTATTACACCAACATAAATTTCCAGAATTAAATTTTACTATAATAAGAGGGTACAAATCTCAAAATCGCATCGAGTCCGTAATCATAATCTTCCTTCAAATTTCAACTTCATTCTCTAATTCTTCTTTTTTTCGAATCGTTTCTTCAAATTCGAAGGCTTTTCTAGGGTTTAACCCAAAAACCTAATTCAAACCCTAAATTTCCCAATTTCTTCTCTCGATCTTGCACCCACTCTCACCATCTTCGAAATTCTGAATCAATTCTCAATCGCCCTATACCCTTAGATCTAATCAATCACCGGTAAGCTTCTTTTTCCCTCTTTTTCTTTTCAATTTCAAATTTTCAATCTTTATTCCAAATTTTCAATCTTTATTCCAAATTTTGAATTTTTATCAAATTGGGGTTTGTTATTTATTGATATACTAGTTATAAACGTGAAAGTTGTGAACTTTGCATTGTGCTTGTGATATGGGTAATCTGAATTTCGGTTTTCTTGGATTTTTTTTCAGAAGTAACATTCGTCAGTTAGGGTTTTTCTTGATTGTGATCTCTGTGTTGAGTTCGTGATATGGGTAATCTAAATTTCGTTTTTTTTTTAGTAAGTGACATTGGTGAGGTGTAGTTTATGATGGGTTTTGGGAATGAAGAATAACAATCATTAGGGAATGATTTGTTGGGTTTTCAATGTCCAATTTTGAACATTTCTTCAAATTTTTCATTTTTAGTCAGCTATGATTTCTGCATTGAGTTCGTGTTATGTATAATCTGAAGTTTTTTGGTTTTTGGAATTTTTCTCAGAAGGGACATTGGTGAGGTTTAGTTGCTAATGAGTTTTGTGAATGAAGAATAATAGTGATTTAGGGAATGATTTGTTGGGTTTTAAAGTGATATGAAGTGCTGAATATGAGCAATGGCAATGGGAAGACTGGAAAACAGATTGAACAACAGCCTAACACCACATGGAGGAGGAAGAAAGTGGGTGGCGGTGATGAATTTGCACAATCTATTGCGAAGGTTGCAGTAGCGCAAGTATGCGAGAGTAAGGGTTTTCAAGGATTTCAGCAGTCGGCGCTTGAGGCAATGTCTGATGTTACTGCTCGGTATATTATGAACATTGGGAAGTCTGCGAATTGTTATGCTAATCTTGCTGGTAGAAATGAATGCAATGTTTTTGATGTCATTCAAGGGTTAGAAGATATGGGGTCGATGCAGGGGTTTACCGGTGCTTCGGATATTGATCACTGGCTAGAAGATTCGGGCGTTGTTAGGGAAATTGTTCAGTTTGTTAATGAGGTTGAACCGGTTATGTTTGCACACCCAATTCCTCCGTTTCCGGTTGTGAAAGAACGTGTGCTGCCTCCCAGTTTTTTGCAAAGGGGAGAAGAGCCTCCTGATGAGCATATTCCGGCGTGGTTGCCTGCATTCCCAGATCCAGAAACTTATTTGCAGTCTACTACAGTGAATGGAAGAGGGACAGAGCCTCGTACCACCACATTTGAGCATGAAAGAGAAAATGGCAACGGGGATCGGCCTCTTTTGAATTCACAGCAGCAGATGGTCTCAACTATGTTTGAGAACTCCACCATGGTTGACCCTGCAGTTGCTAAGGCAAAGATAGTAGGAGCAGAAAGTAACCCTTTCCTTGCTGCACCTTTGAAAATTGAGGATAAGGAAGTTTCTTCTGTTGCCCCTCCAGCTAAATTCTTTAATAATGTTTCTTCTGATATTCAAGTTGTAGAAAATTTAGTTCAAAATGAACCTGGTTCAGTATTAGAGACCTTTGCTCCGGCAATTGAAGCAATTAACAGTGCATCCTGTGATTCCAAGGAAGACCAGACAAAATTTCCTGTCAAAGAGAAACCTACTGTACGTTTTAAGGTTGGGACCAAAAATAAATTCTTAGGAAGGTCAATTGGTTTGATTCCACAAAAAGAGGAGCAGAAAAAGACTTTGCCGTGGTTTGCGATGGAAGATGAGAAGGATGACAGGAAAAGAAGGGCCGAGAAAATTTTGAGGGAATCTTTGGAAAACCCAGACCAGCTTGTTCAGTTGTAAAATAGATTGCTTTATTAGACTCTGTATACTTACTTGATCATGAGATATCGGGATAACTACTTCTGGGATATTGAAATCTAGCTAACTTTCTGCTTAGACATTTTCCTAGTTTAGCAATCTTTCAGGTATGTGCATGTCAATTGTATGGTAAATCAATTAATGATTCTTTTCATTGAAATTTGTTGGCACTCTGTATGATCTTATTGAATTTAGCATATAAAAAAATCAATTTCTGAACTGTAGCAAAGTTGAGAGGGTTACATTAGAGGCATCGCTGTTCAAATTGCATGGCATGTCTTAGGAGTTAGGATTGCATGATCCAGTGAGTTATGGTCCCTAAACTGTGGTGGATTGCCAGTGGGATCAGGTTTTGGCCATGGAAGGAAGGGATATGTTGATCCTCAATGTCCTGCGCTGAAGCCAGCTTCTGGGTTGGATCCATTGAATTTTTCTTATCCTACATCAGTTTCTTTGCATAGTCTGCACACAGCTGCAACGGCCCTCTCTTCTCTACTACCTTGCTCTACAGCCCCTCCCCCCTCGTCTGCAGTTTCCCTCTCTGGGAAGGGGCAGTGATGCAGGCGTTTGAAGAGAGTTAGGTTTTGGTTTTGAAAAATGAGAAAAAGCTCTGTATATATGTGATCGTCGGTTGTCCATTTTAATAATGTGGCAGATGAGTGTGTGATGGATGGTGAGAATTGTGTGTGGCCAAGTGCATACTTTTTTAATCTAATTAATTGCTGCTTTGGCTTATGCTTCCCAGATTTTGATAGCTATAAATATTAATATTAATGTTAATACTGATGCCTTCAACTATTTCAAACATCCATATTCTGAGGGTTATTTTCCCCATGTATGGCTGGGATGTTCCGTTTAGGCTTCTTGTCCTCACCCTTCACATTTGCTTTTGCTGTTGCAATTTGTTCTTTTCCAGTAGTGCTGTGATAGTGACTTGGGCATTATGGGGCATCCAAATTCCACATCGAGTAATTTGGGATGCTCGGCAGTGTATTTAAGTGGTTTAGTTCTTCCCTCTTGAAAGCTAGCTTTTAAGGGACGGTGCCCCAAGTGATTAGTTACTTATCATATCGATAAATCATTTGCATTCGTTCAGTAAGTTTCATCATGTGGATATGATTTGTCCATTTTAATTCTGTGCAGATGTGTCTGATAAATGTTACGAATTGCGTGTAATCGTAGTTTATATTGTTTAATCTAAATAGGTGCTGGTTCAACTTATGCATCTCAGATCTTGGTATGTATTGATGTTGATATTGAGGTCATCCGCTAATTTAAAAATCCATATCAATGTCTTGCACGGAATTATTTTCCATGTACGACTCAAGCTCCGAATGTGCACCTAGCCTTCGTTTGCCCTTTTGCCTTTGCAATTTGTTGTTTTCAGATGGTACTGATAAATCATTTGCATTCATCAGTAAGTTTGGCAAGGCATTCTCATGCTTCTAGGAAGTTGTTGATTAAAGTATTCTCTTTTAATTACTAATTGACAAGAAATACATATTGACCATCCAACCCTCTGATCTAGGCATTTAAGCACAACTTGATGATACTCTACACTGGAGCAACATTGAGATTTATGGCTAAGATGTGCGTCCAGCCACCATTCCAGTTTGTAGCCTTCCGAATTCACCGTGAAATATGCATTGGTATGTGAATAGGCCATCTCATCTCGGTTCCAAACACGATCTAAGTGTGCTATTTGTTTCACTAAGGCTAACCCTCCTCTGTTTCTCTCATTATCATATTGTGATCAAGTGATATTAAACTTTTTCGACATTGATGAATTAAGGTTAGAAATGAACATTTCCCTTTTCTCCTCCTCTTTCTCACTTACCTGGAAAACAATATAAATATTGAAAATAAAAAGGTGGAAGATTTTAACTGTCCTTGCATGAAAATCAAAGGATGGTAGTAACCAAAATGAAATGTTGAATTTGCCGATTGTTGTAAGAAGGCAAACATGACTCAAATCAAAATGGACATAACATTGATGCCTAATATCAATTTTTTATTTTTTTTATGATATTTTGTAAACAAATGCTAACAAATCTTTTTTCAAATTGAGAATGAGTTTATTAAGTTGAAAATCCAAACTGGAGATGTCAAATTGACTTAAAGGCTTACTTACATAATAACATTACTCAAGTTTGATTAAGATGACGATGAATGTGTCCTATAAACAATAGTATTTCAGTCTCAA
>Ga0315915_1010634_pt1 | contig 10140 bp, 7 predicted proteins | sample MpolbnodulesMG_FD_207738 | JGI IMG/M metagenome (GOLD analysis project Ga0315915, IMG submission 207738) | Medicago polymorpha root nodule microbial communities from Los Angeles, California, United States - branched nodules | ecosystem: Host-associated > Plants > Roots > Nodule | place: USA... | reverse complement strand
ATATTATATATATATATATATATATATATATATATATATATATATATATATATATATATATATATATATTTAAAGTTATTCAAGTTTTTCTTTCTTTTCTGCAATGTTTCAGGAAAAGAAAGTTGAAGCCATAGTTTTTGTTAGAGATGAAAAGGAAAGAAAAATATTTATCATGGCTGAAGTATTGTCAAAAATGATTCATCTTAAATTGCTCATACTCGAGGGAGTGATTTTTACAGGACACTTCAGTTGCCTTTCTAACGAGTTAAGATATATCAGATGGGATGAGCATCCATTCATGTATTGGCCATCAAGTTTTCAGCCTAATAAACTTGTTGAATTGATATTGAGGCGTAGCAGTGTCCTACAACTATGGAAAGACAAGAAGGTACTATAAATTCCTTTTGTAGTTTTTTTCCCTCTCTTAAGAACACCAACAAATCAGAAAAATGCATTTTCTTCCCCCTTATTTTATGGTAAAATTTAAGAGCAAAAGGAAACACTTTCTATTTTTTTGTTGGTATGTTACAGTATTTGCCCAATTTGAGAGCTTTGGATCTGAGCTACTCCAAAAATCTAAGAAAGATGCCAGATTTTGGAGATATCCCAAATCTTGAGAGGCTAAGTTTGGAAGGATGTGTGAAACTGGAGCAGATTGATCCTTCTATTGGGGTTCTAAGAAAGCTTGTTTTAATGAACTTGAAAGATTGCAAAAAACTAGTAAGCATTCCAAGCAACATATTTGGTCTCGGATCTCTTGAATGTCTAAATCTTTCGGGGATTCCCAAAGTGCTTAAGAATACAAGGAAACTGGACAAGCTTGATTCAAGTAAAAGTTCATCACATTCAACGTCCTCCATCTTGAAATGGACAACATTTTGTTTCCATTCTTCGTATCCCAAAGATTTAGCTATTTGTTTGTTGTGTTCCTTGCGTAGCTTATCTTGTTTGCATAGCCTCGAAATTAGTTTTTGTGGTCTAAGTCAACTCCCTGATGTAATTGGATATTTACCTTGCCTAGAAGCATTATATTTAGGGGGAAACAATTTTGAGATATTACCTAGCCTAAGGGAGCTTTCCAAACTTGAATATTTAGACTTGCAACATTGCAAGCTGTTGAAATCTTTGCGAGAGATGTTGAAATAGATTTACTACTCAGTTTTTAAACACATCAAGTTGATGCAATATTCCATTCCAAAATATACTACATCTCTTCAAGATTTGTCATTTCAAAGACTAACAACATACTCTTCTTAAACTTGTTAATTTTATCAATGTCATCACCAATAATCAACAAGTCATTAACATAAAGAGAAACTATAATCCTTTTCCTAGTATCACAACCTTTCACATCAAGAGTAGGCTCATTTTGACTCCTCCTAAAATCCTTTTAGAGAAAATGTGGTTCAATTCTTTTATTCCAGGCTCTTGGAGTCTGTTTCAGCCCTTACAAAGCTTTGTTATCCAATTTGGATTTTTTTACCGCTACAGCATGCACATAACTTATTGATCCAAAGATCTTCAAATAATGTTCTCCCTCAACAAAAAAAAAGGCTATAATAATGTTCAGAAGTCGTTGTTTGGACTTGCAATTTGTGTGTGTGAAAATGATGTAATTTGGTGAGTGGGGTATGTTTATTATTATTTTTATTTTTTTTGTTTTATGGGAAAAAACAATTACCATGCTATTGCTAGGAAGAAGCTATTATTATTAATTAAAAACTTGTACACAGGTCATTGCTTGCCCTGCTTACGCCGTTAGGTCCTATCTACTCCTTCTTTCTTTCTTTCCTTCCATGTAAAAGTCAAATTTCCAATCTTCGTATTTCTTCCACAGTATCATCCTCTAACAGCTTAGATGGCCAGCACCAGCAGTAATAATAGTATCATCCAAAGTAGTAGCAGCCCTTCATCTCTAGTAATATCTCCAAGGACAAATTATTATGACGTGTTTGTGAGCTTTAGAGGTAAAGACACTCGCTACAACTTCTCTGATCATCTTTTTGCTGCCTTCCAAAGAAAAGGTATTTTTGCGTTCAAGGATGACATTAAACTGAAGAAAGGTGAATCCATAGAGCCTGAGCTTCTTCGTGCGATCCAAGACTCTCAGATTTTTGTTGTGGTATTTTCTAAGAACTATGCTTCCTCAACTTGGTGCTTGCGAGAATTGGAATCCATCTTTGAATGCAGTCAACTATCGGGAAAACACGTTCTTCCTGTCTTTTATGATGTTGATCCATCAGAGGTTCGATATCAAAACGGAACTTATGGTGAAGCCTTAGCTAAACATGAAAAAAGATTCCAACGAGACACGAAGATGTTACAGAGATGGAGGACAGCTCTCACACAAGTGGCCAATCTTTCTGGTTGGGATCTACGTGATAAGTAAGTACTAATTCCTTATCGATATTATATATCTTGATTCTCTTGTACAAATTTTAAGGTTTTGACACAAATTTAATTAATCACAAAGCCCTTCAGTCACAAACTAATCGAGAGTTTTCTAAAAAAAAAAGCTTTGTTATTTTGTCATGTACAATAGGTTTTTGTTTTGGTATGTGATGATTTGATGTTATTAGTTAATTTATTTTAAACTTGCAGGCCACAATATGTAGAGATTGAAAAGATCGTTCATAAGATTACAAATATATTGGGGTACAAGTTTTCAAGTCTTCCAAAAGATTTGGTTGGGATAAATTCTCCTATAGAAGAATTAGAAAAGCATTTGCTTTTGGACTCAGTTGATGATGTTCGGGTTGTAGGACTTTGCGGGATGGGGGGAATAGGGAAGAAAACTCTCGCTACTGTTTTATACAATAAAATCTCTCATAAATTTCCAGTGTGTAGCATTATTGATGATTTAAGCAAAATGTATAGGCATGATGGTCCAGTCAGTGCACAAAAGCAAATTCTACTTCAAACTCTAGGCGAAGAGAAACTTCAGACGTGGAATCTTTACAACACATCTAACTTGATACGAAGTAGGCTACAACATGTAAAGGCCTTTATAATTCTTGACAATGTTGATCAAGTTGAACAACTTGAGAAATTAGTTGTGAGTCGTGAATGGTTAGGTGCAGGGAGTAGAATTATTATAATTTCTAGAGATGAGCATATCTTGGAAGAGTATGGAGTGGATGTTATCTACAAAGTTCCACTCTTGAATAAGACTAACTCTCTTCAATTATTTAGTCAAAAAGCTTTCAAACTTGATCATATTATAAGTGATTATGAGAAGTTGGCTTTTAGCATACTCAGTTATGCTAATGGCCTACCACTAGCAATTAAAGTATTGGGCTCATTTTTGTTTGGTCGAGACATCGCTGAATGGAAAAGTGCATTGGCTAGATTGAGAGAAACGCCAAACAAAGATATCATGGATGTGTTGCGATTAAGTTTTGATGGGCTAGAAGAAATGGAAAAGGAAATATTTCTTCATCTTGCTTGTCTTTTCGAGAGACCCTATTTGAAATATATTAAGAATATTCTAAATTGTTGTGGATTTCATGCTGATATTGGATTAAGAGTTCTAATTGATAAATCACTTATAAGCATTTTTGGAGGATCATGTGTAATGCATAATTTGTTAAGAGAGTTGGGCAGAAAAGTTGCTCAAGAAAATATAAGCAAAGAGTCAAGAAAGTGGAGTAGGGTGTGGCTCAATGAACAATTCTACAATGTTATGTCGGAGAATATGGTAAAGTTTCTGTTTGAAAAAAGAAAACTTATTTATATTATCTATATCGAAAGTTATTCAAGCTTTTCTATCTTTTTGCAATCTTTTAGGAAAAGAAGGTTGAAGCCATTTCTTTTGGTAGAGATGGAGATGAAACCGGAGCGAAAGTATTAATAATGGCCGAAGCATTGTCAAAAATGAGTCATCTTAGATTGCTCATACTCAATAAAGTGATTTTTTCAGGAAACCTCAGCTGCCTTTCTAATGAGTTAAGATATGTAAAGTGGGATGGATGTCCTTTTATGTGTTTGCCAACTAATTTCCAGCCCAATCAACTTGTTGAATTGATCTTGAGGCATAGCAGCATCAAACAACTATGGAAAGACAAGAAGGTACTATAAATTATCTTTTGTTTTTTGGGATAAATATGTTATACGTCATTACAAAATTTGCAAATTTTGCTCTTTTTTCGTCCCCTTAAAAAATGAGGTGCTATATTAGAATACAACCATGTGTGGACACCATATAGCTTTTCTCCCTCAAATGTTTAGAACATCGTAAAAAATACCTCCACAAAAATTTAGAATTATTTAACATGAAATGAAATAAACATGAATATTTTAAATGTCAAAAGATCAAAATAAAATTAAGGAAAATCTAGATCTAAATCTCAAATTTTTATGGAGGAACTTTTTATAATATTCTAAACATACATACAAAAAAATCATTCAAAGTATATGTTAACTTAATGGAAGTTAAAACTACTTGCATAAAATTTTTGTAGCCACGAAAAAAATATCACATTTTTATGAGAATGAAAAACAAAATTTATATATTTTATAAAGACAAAAAAATTATTTAACACTTATTTTCTTATCCTTTTAGAAACACCAAAAAATCAGAAAAAACTGCATATTCTCCCCCACTTGTTTTATGGTAACATTTATGAGCAAACGGAAATATTGTATCTATTTTTGTTTGTATGTGACAGTATTTGCCCAGTTTGAGAGCTTTGGATATGAGTCACTCAAAAAATCTAAGAAAGATGCCAAATTTTGGAGAGATCCCGAATCTTGAACGGCTAAAACTTGAAGGGTGTGAAAAACTTGTGTTGGTGGATCCACCTATTGGGGTTCTAAGAAATCTTGTTGTCTTGAATTTGAAAGATTGCAAAAATCTAGCAAGCATACCTAACAACATATTTGGTATGAGCTCTCTTAAAGACCTAAATCTTTCCGGGTGTCCCAAAGTGTTTAAGAATCAAAGGCGATTGAAGAAGTTTGATTCAAGTGAAAGTTCATCACATTTCCAGTCAACAACGTCCTCCATCTTCAAATGGACCACACTAATTCGTTTCCGTTCCAAAGATTCAACCACTTGTTTGTTGCGTTCCTTGCTTAGCTTCTCTTGTTTGCGCAAGCTCGATATTAGTTTCTGCGGTCTAAGTCAACTCTTTGATGCAATTGGATGTTTACGCTGCCTAGAAGAATTAAATTTAGGGGGAAACAATTTTGTGACATTACCTAGCCTGAAGGACCTTTCCAAACTTCTATGTTTAAACTTGGAACATTGCAAGTTGTTGGAATCTTTGCCTCAGCTTCCTTTTCCTACGGCTATCAAGCACGACCTTCCTATAGACAATATTGACGAGGCCAATTTTTGTAAGATCATAGGATTGGTCATTTTCAATTGTCCTAAATTGGGTGAGAGTGAACGTTGCAGTAGCATGGCATTTTCATGGATGACACAATTGATTCGGGCAAGACAACAATCCTCCACTGCCTCCTTTCATGAGATCATTGATATTGTTATTCCCGGAAGTGAGGTACCAATTTGGTTCAACAATAAGAGCGAGGGTGATTCAATAAAAATGGACATATCTCCCATTATGCATGATGACAATGACATCATTGGTATTGTTCGTTGTGTAGTATTTTCTGTTGCACCGGTTGATCCAACTATAACATATGCAGAGGGACCTCATAACATAGTGTTTCGTATTTCTAACAGTAAAACTCACTGTATGTGGGGTACCAACTGTCCAGTAATTCTTGAAAGTGATCTTATTGTCGACAAATCAAATCACATGTGCCTTGTGTATTACCCTCTGGAATTATTTGTTGAAATTATCAAGTGTGTAGACATGACTCTCAACTATCTTGATGATATCAAATTGACAGTTCTCACTAGGAACGCCAAAGGTTTGAATCTGGAGGTGCAGAGTTGCGGGTATCATTGGGTATATAAACAAGAATCAAGATCATGCATCGCTACTGAATTTCCTCAGCTCGGAAGGGCAAAGTTAGAGTCACAATCGTACATTTGATTACACAAAATCATAAGTTGTAGAACTTGTCACATATCAAAGAAAAGTTGGTTCTGTAGCTTTGGTTATACTCAGCAAGTGAATATTAAAAATTAGGACAAATTAAATAGTCTTCATTCCTGTAAATTTGCCATGTTTTTCTGCACTTTTCTGCTACTGTCTTGTTCTAGCAATTCAAGGATCAAGGATAAGATGAAATATTAATGTTAGTTCTATTTAAAGCGATGAGTTTCGGTTCCATCCTGACTTAATCCCTTACTCTTTAATCTTATTAGTTTTGCAACAATTAAACCTAGAAAATTCCCTTCAAATGATCCGCATTAATTGCTAAGTGCTGACCCTAATTATGTATTTCCTTCCAACACTTCTTCAATTTGAAATTCAATTTTTTTTTGTTAGGAACCATGAACTCCATTAAATTACATCTATTGTTATACCCATTGGAAAATACATAGCTCTTCAACCGAGCACACATCTTCAAAATAATTAATACATTGTATAAGATCTATTTTATTATTAAATTCTATGATATATGCAGATATGATATGTATTTGGTTGAAAAATATATTATTACTTTTAGTAAATATCAAAGTGTAATTAATTATTCTTTTTAGAGCTGTATGTGTAATTTAGGAATTCTATTAATTGAAGTGACTTTATTTTTCATGTTAGTAGAAGAAATTTAAAACAATTATTACATGTCAATTTTTGATGTTTAACTATAAAAGTAATAAATAAAATTGACCCGTGCAACAGTATAATATTGTGTTTTTTTTATATTTTTTTTTATAATTTAAAAAAAAAAAAAGAAGATAATGCCCCAATAATATATTGTGATAAAATAAAATAACAGTCTTTAATTGATTAGTTTTTCAAAACTAAAATGTAAATTTTGATAAGATTCAAGTGTCATTGAAGGACATAGTAAGACAAATTTAATTGTAATATTATATCTCTAATAATCTAATTTGCATTTATTAATCGATCCATGATCTTACGGGTTAATTATTCATTGGTCTCTATTATAGTCAACAAGATCCGTGCGTCGCACGATCAAAAGTCTAGTTTTTATAAACCTCAATCATTATAAGAATGAATGAGTTGGGATATTAATACAATTTGTATATTTGACCTCTTTTGGGATTTATTTTTTTTTGCCGGCTAATATCTAATAGTCAATTAGTCATTACATAACATGAATTTGGGTTGGGGCATTCCATGAATAGCACCATTTAGATGTCGTTCAACTAAAATCCAAAAACATAGAACTATCCTCGAATTAATTTAACAAGACTATAATAGTGACAGGATTTTTCGAAGCCAAGCATAGTTCGAGATTGATGCATTTCACCACCATCTCTGCATCACATTCAGCGAGATATTGTTGAATGAGACACGATGAAGGGAAAAAAGTAAGACTATATCTCCCCTTCATCATGTATGTTCTCATCAGCAAGTGTATTATTGATACAAACTTTGTTAATGTATGTACGTGTTTTCTCTTATCACCTCGGTAAGATTTAGTAAAACTGCATCTCGGACTTCAGTAAAGAGTGAGACAGCTTAAATGCTATTGGTTTGATTAATTACAGTTTACCAAATTGGAATAGTGGCCACTAAACTTGAACTGTTTTTGCACATATAAGAACCGGATTGGATTGAAGTTCGATACAATTCAGATTGCTGGAACGGTTCAGCGTAATTCGATTGATGAAATCTCATTAACCAGGCTTGGATAGCATGCTCACATTATTAGTTAATATATAATCTGTGATCACGCTCTTGTAAAAGGAACTATTCATCGCAATATTGTCATAATAATCAAACCTAACTAAAATAAAGAGAACAACCAAGTGTACATTGTAATCTAATATCGAATATTCGTGTACTGATATGGTTAAAATTGGTTCATACCTACATAAGGGTGCTTGTGAGATCTAGTTTTAAGTGGAGAGGTTAGCCTGGATAGAGTCAGGCCAGGTCAATCTAATAACAACCAAATATTTGTAGAAGATATCATCATAATCATAAAAACATAAAAACAAAAAATGAAACTAAATTGAAGTGATAACATTTAATAATATACTATTTTTAAAATTCCAAACTAAGCTAAAACATTCTGCCAAAATATGCCAAGTATTTTACAAGCTGGCAGTGCTGTTTTGCCTTAATATAGTATAACCATAGAAACTCAATTACCATGACAAACATGAGGTAAAAAAGCTTCAGACAAATAGGTAACAGCTGCTACGTACAGGAAGGCAGGCAGTCTGCATAATAGAAAAAGTTACAAGAGTCTTTCAAAATTCAAACTAACATATATTTGGATTCCTGTTTAAGCCCCTTCTGCTAGAGTCCTCTTTGAGGTACTGATGTACAGAACTGCATCAAAGAAAAAGAAATATTCAATTATTTCTGCAATGAAATAATACAGAATCAAGAATATTTTATTTTATGCACTAATAGTACCATTATTCCCTCGAATGAATGCATCACCATACTTGTTCTTCAGCTGTCCGTTGACATACTCCTCTGTTTGTTCCATTGCAATATTCATATACCCATCTAGACAAGCTAGGATGCCTGCAAGATTAACCAAAAACAATTGATCCTAGTTTGTGTACCTAGATAGAAGCATAATGTAACAAATACAGATTGACATATGCACCAATCTACACAAATAACTGATAGAACCAAACTAGTAACAGAGGTAACTTAATGAGCAACCAAGAAACAATCAATGCATTATTCCACAGAGCTACCACTTTGGTCTAGGAGATCCAATGGTGTTAGATGAAGTGATACGAGTCACCCTCTCCAAGGTGTTCGAGGGACCCTGAATCCTAATACTCTCCCCAATCCAACCTAAGTTTCTTTCAACCTCTACTATATACCCTTTCCCTTGTATTTTAACTTCTACTCTTAACCAATAACTAAAACACTAGTTACATAAGTTAGAGGTGATACAATCCTATGTATTGTGCTTATTTCTCCTAGCGTACTGCTACCTTCTTACTATTTGTCTCTTGTCAATTGTTTTTCTCTGTTCTCTATTTTGATACACAATTCTTTTTAATTGCTCCGCATGGGGAATTTAGAAAATATATCAAACATTCTCTTCAACTTTTTCTACACGGTTCCGAAATAAAAAAATACGAGTTCGATTTCATAACTTCAAATTAGACAGAAAGTAAAATGTTTACTATCAAGTTCATCGATTCAAATTTGAAACATTTCAAATAGGAGAATCTAAAATCAATACATTTCTTTCCACCATATTCCATCTCTTTCTATTAAACCAAACATTATAGCCATTGCTGGTTAGTGAACCCAAGTTTCTTTTGCCCAAAGCAAAAAGTGCAACATGTGCGTACATCAATACCAATTGAATGGACAAAACATTTAATCATTTAAGCATAATGTAACAAATATAGATGGACATAAACACCAACCTACACCAATATGTGATTAATCAAGAAACAGTGAATGCATCGTTCCAGAGCTACCACTCTTGTCAAGGAAATTAAATGGTAGAAGATGAAGTGATATTAGTGATCCTCCATGGTGTTCAAGAGATCCTGATGCTCTCCCAATCCAACCTAACTTTTTCTTTCCTCCTCCACTATACCCCATTTCATTCCTATTCCAACTTCTACTCTTAGCCAATAACTAAACGATTAGTTGCAGAAGTTAGAGATGATACAATCTTATGTGCCATTTCTCCTAGTGTACTCACTTTTTACTATTTGTTGCTTATCAACAACAGAGATAGCAAGCTAAGAGTCGCACCAGAGGTCCTTTCCGTTCCAGTATTGGTGATTGCAGCACTGTTAACAACATAACCTACACCAATATGTGACACTACTCTGGTCAAGGAGATCCTATGGTAGAAGATGAAATGGTCCGAGTCATCCTCCAAGGTGTTAAAGAGTCCTTGATCCTCTCCCCACTCAAACCTAACTTTTTCTTTCCCCCTCTACAATCCCTCCTATTTCAATTTCTACTCATATTGAATAAATAAATGAAAAGCTACATAAGTTAGAGACGATACAATCCTCTGTGCTGCTTATTTCTCCTAATGTACTTCGTTTTTACTCTTTTTTTCTTATCAACTGTTTCTCTGTTTTCTCACTTTGAT
>Ga0315915_1010630_pt1 | contig 10143 bp, 5 predicted proteins | sample MpolbnodulesMG_FD_207738 | JGI IMG/M metagenome (GOLD analysis project Ga0315915, IMG submission 207738) | Medicago polymorpha root nodule microbial communities from Los Angeles, California, United States - branched nodules | ecosystem: Host-associated > Plants > Roots > Nodule | place: USA... | reverse complement strand
CGAGAAAAACACCAATAGATTAAATAAGTGGTTCAGATTTATTTAAATTAAAAGAGGGAACATGTAGAACTGCTCACATTCAATCATATCCTGCAATGGTTTCACCCGTTGTTAACCGTAATTAATTATTACGAACCGAACCGAACAAAACCATTACAGATCAATTAATTTCTTTTCACACAAAAATCTGAACCCTTTTTCTAAACCCTAATTCCATTTCAAATTCAATCAAATTCACCATCTTCTAGGTTCTTATAGGTATGGTTTATGTAAAATCAAAACTTAGCCTTGTATTTATTTGCATATTTGATATTTTCTGTCTATATCCCTGACTATATGATGCTATTTCATGCAGATGGGTGATTGACCCTCCTTTGGACATCACAGTCCCATCAAAGCGCACTCCATGGCCAGACTCTCCTCCTGAACTCCCATCTAATGAAAACGAAAAAGTGTTAGCTGCAGGCACAGAAGAGCAACCGAACACGCACACTACAAATAAATTGATTGAATTTGATTGAATTTGAAATGGAATTAGGGTTTAGAAAAAGGGTTCAGATTTTTGTGTGAAAAGGAATTAATTGATTTGTAATGGTTCGGTTCGGTTCGTAATAATTAATTACGGTTAACAACGGGTGAAATCATTGCAGGATATGATTGAATGTGAGCAGTTCTACATGTTCCCTCTTTTAATTTAAATAAATCTGAACCACTTATTTAATCTATTGGTGTTTTTCTCGTGGTTCACCGGTGAGGGACCTAATTGGACCCTCACCCTAGAATCCACCACCAAATTGGTATTTTGGAATTTTTTACGAGAGAGTTCATTGGAAATACTGATCACCAATCAATCCCCTCTCTAATGACTATGGGCCCGTTTGGATTAACTTATTTTAGAGCTTATATAAAACAACTTATGCAAATAAATAAGTTTTTATGTATTATTTATAAGTTTTTAAAGTAGTTTATAAAAAAACCGTTTATGAAGATACAATTTTCGTTAGTAAGAGTTTATAAATTAAAATAAAAACTTGTTTATTTACATAAGTTATTTTTCATAAGCTCAAACCAAACGGGGCCAATACATGTTGCATGGAGTAAAAATAAATGGATTGTTAAGATTTCACTTTCAATACATAGTAGTACACTAGTACTACATTAGAGGGCATGTGCAAACGTCCTATGAAATTTGTCCATCTAGCTACCAATTAGTTGCACTGAAGTACCAGATTTTGAATATATTATAAACAAATTGGCATTTACATAATCAAGTAATCATTACAAACTTCACAAAGAACTTCCAGTCATTAACATTTTTCCAGGCTATGACCCAGTGTCTAAAAAGATGAAAGCTGAAGTTGGACCCTCCAAAAACAAAAGTATAGTAGTAATATATAAAGTCATAGGAAAGTATAATATATAAAGTCATAGGAACAGAGATCTAGGCTGGGGTTTGTAAATTTGTAATCATTATGTCAGTTGAATTTCATTATAGCTACACTGAGAATTTTGTCTTGGCTTTGAGAGCCTGAAGCCTTATTATTTGTTGCATAGATCATATGCTGAATACTCATGTGCCAGCTGAGTCCAAAGGACACAAACCCAGCTCCCCTGCAGTCAATATGCCCCCAACACATCAAGATCTTTTAATCAAAATCAGATAGTCAAAATTTAAATTTAGTATTTTAAATTATAAAATTGAAATTAAAATGTGCACTTTTTTAGACCGTCTCATTTTAATCGAACGACTACTGATATCCTAACTTGTGAATGGGAAATTCACTAGGTGCTACTAGATTCCTCTATCCCTTGTAATTGATGGAGCTGACATAAATTAACTTTTTTTTGGTTGTGGTGGTGGGTGGTGCTGCTTGTTTAGTGGGTGTGGATAGCAATTGGCACTCAATGTGAAACATTACAACAACTATATATGATCGTGGCCTCGTAGTAATTCTAAATCGAAACTACTAGTATATGCTTCTTGGAATCCTATGCTGAAAGGGGACCCAAAATATTTCTGGTGCAATTGGAACTTTTAACTAGTGGAGACACATGCAATGCAAATTGTAACCACAATGTCTTAAATTTGATTTAAACTCATAGAAAGGTGGAACTTCAACATCAAAGGTAAGACAAGAATTTAGGACACTAATAAAAAGGGAAAAAGTAAATTAAATAAAAGACAAGCAAGTATCCTTCAGCAACTAATTAAGAAAATAAAGTCAACGACAAAAGTGAGCGGTGTTTATTTTTGAGAGGAATGAGCAGTATATACGTAGCTATGTGTTTTTATTTTTATTTTTAAGGAATATACGTAGCTATGTGTTATACTCTGTCCCATTTTAGGTTTTACAGTAACATATATTAAAAAACATGTTTTGTGTAACATGCACGGCCAGAATCATCTTACATTGTGCACACATGTTTTTCTCACTATTGAATCAACAAGTTACATCATATATTATTTAATTTAATTGTGAAATTTATTGATCAAAACTAATTTATATATGATGTAAGATTTGTTTCGCTTGTGCACTATAAAATTGACCTAATTTTTTTTTTAAATAAACAAAAGAATATTGTAACAACTTTATAAAATTATTAGATATGTTTATTTTCATTAATGTATAATTGTTTTAGAGTATTACACGTAGTATTAATTTGATGGTAGATTTATAATAAAACAGCTTGATTAAAAATAAAATTTGAATAAAACAACTAATGTTACATTAAATATAATTTCACTGTTTGAGTTGGATCAAAATGAACAATGATGAGGCGATGTTTTGCAAAATGGGCATGGTGTTTTTGTTGCTTTCTTTTCTTGTGTAGGTGTTCCACTATATAGGTGGAGCTTTGCCACATCTTCCGTGCTTTCTTTTCTTGATTGGTCACAAGCTTATAGGCACATAATTTTTTTTATCAAACAATGTAATGGTTGAAAATTCACATTTTTAAAATGAATAACCGCATATAATATACAATGTACATACCAACTGAGCTAAGTTCACGAGGACATTAAACACATCATTTAAACACACACACAAAAATACATTTCATTCAATTATTGAAAAATATATATTGTTGAGTTATTTTTTCGTTCTACCATATCTCAATAGTGTAGGTGTGGTTAAATAGAGTGTGAAATGCTTATGACTAAGCAAGTATTTTCAGCATTGAGGCTTATTTTGTCAGATTATGGTTGGAGAGTGATTTTTAAGTCCCCCTTAGGCTTTAAGCCCCTTAAAATCAGCAAAAAATACTACTGATTTTGTTTTTTTTTTGAAGAAAAAAAGAAAAGAAAAAAAATACTACTAATAAAAGTATAAAATATTTGATACTTATTTAACAGGTAATAATAATAATAATAATAATAATAATAAGGCACACCAAAAAATTATTACGTCATGCTTGGGAGGGGAAATGTGGGCTGTACTATCACCAACCTTGTTTTTTTTTTTGGGCAATACTTTTTTTAGGCAATACTATCATCCACCTTGTTAATTAGCACAAACATTATCATTTAATTTGGGACGTTACTAATTTAACTTTACTGGTAGTAGCTAGTTTTTATTTTATTTGAGGAATGGTAACTAGATTTGTGTTTTTTTTGGGTGAACGGTTTGTTGTGTTCTTTACTTCGTTGTATACATTCAACAATAAATAAATGATCTGGCTTATGAAAAATGTCTATTAAAAATATTCACAAGATAAAATAAAGAATGAGAGAACAAAAAATCTGAGACAAATTTAACATTTTTTCGTCATCTCTTATATATTTTATTCGATACAGCTCTAGGATCTATATAATGAATACACACATTGGTTCGAGTTCAAGTTTAGTAGTTGACTTAACACTAAAAGATCAAATAGATCTAGAAAGAAAGAAAAAAAAGAATATAATGTAGACTCATAGAGTATGATGAAGTTCCTAAATCCTATGATCATCAAGCTACGCAACCAATCAGTCAAATGAAAATATTGACTTCCACTCGAAATCTCTCTTTAGTATAAGTTAGTAAAACAAAAGTAAATTTACCTTTGGATGTAAATCCTGAATAATAGCTCTTTCATCAAACATAAAATCAAATTCTTGAGCTTCCAACTTCAATCGACTATTTTCTTCATAGCAAGGGGACATTTATATTATCTAAGCAAGGTGTTTTGGGTTAGTAGAAATTACCTGCAAAAATGGAAAATATATAAAAACATTTGATGAGATTTAGATATATATAAGAAGCTTCCTTCTGAATATTGATCATATATAACAAAAACAATATATAGAAAATTCAATTAATTAAAAAATATAACGTGTGCTGATGATGGATGTAGGAGATCATGAGAATAGAGGGAGCCCCCAAGGAGGTTTGTCGGAGACAGATTCGCAGAGCCCGTTTGGCTTACTGGCCACCTCCAATATATATATGATCTGGGAGGGAAGGGGGTGACTGGTTAATATTAATCTGTAATAATTAATGGAGGTGGACAGAATGCCAAAATAGCTGTGGAATAAACCATCTGACAAACCCTAGAGGCAGCTTATATTTTGAAGAAGTCAAAGGAATATTATGAGTTTGTGACTTGTAATGGATGATATAATAAAGATAAAGAAATGAGGAAGTAAAACGTTTTATATATAAAAATAAATAGTGGATAGCTAGCTTTTTCTTGTGGAAAAGAAAGAAAGTTGCATAAGCGTGCATGAACTTGTGTTATGTTCGGCGCTTCACTGTTTTGAAGACTTTTCATTCTATCCCCATGGGCGTGTCTCTACATGAGTATTCCTGTGTGTACATATACGGGCTACAGGAATTGTGTTACTGCAACAAATTTTATACAAATTTTATTTGTGTTGTTTATGTATACCGGAAGTATGAGAGATTTATTCTCATTATTAGACAAAATACATTATACAAAAATGCATTACAAGAATTCTCATTATTTTCGACAAAAAAATAATGAGGCATCTAATATGGATGTGGTCTAAAGGTTACTATTTTTAGTAGGTTTAATAAAATATTACATCTATTCACCATTATTTATTTTTTATCATGTTATCGCTACGAAGTTTCCATCGAGCAATAACTGATCTTTGTCAAGAACAGGTGAGGCACAAGGTTCTCTCATCCCAACTGAATTTTTTCCATACTCAAGAGCCAAGAATTGAATCCCTTAACCACTTGCTTAAAATGTTCAAAACCCTTACCACTCGATCCAAACAATTGTTGGTTCTATTCTCCATTTGTTTATTATTATAAAATTTATGTTTTATTAAAATGAATAGAGTTTGTCCTCGTGAGCTTAACTCAGTTGGTATGGACAATGCATAATATATGCAAGGTCCGGAGTTCAAACCCTGGTCACCACAACAAAACAAAAAAAGAATAGAGTCCACATTTAGACCACTTTTGAGAGATCCATATATGAACCCAGATTTCTATCTTCGATTTTGTTTGATTTTGAAAGAAAAAAAAATCATCTAAGATCTAATCCAAGCTGTTTTTAGATATTTTTTTTGTATCAGTTAGCTTTTTTGAACAAGTTTTGTATTGGTTAGCTATTTTAAGAGATTTGAACCACCATTTTTGAGACAACTTATTGGGCAAGCAAATATATACAAAAAAATGTAAGTGTTAGGAAGAGAACCAAAGCTATATAGAAAGAGAGTAAAAACACAATTAATGTATGAGACAGAGATTTATCATAATATGATTGTACAAACATTATTTCTCTATTTTAATTTGGATTTGTTTGGATATAACCACCTATTTTGGTGTCCATCTCGGGCGCAACCCTTTGCATCCGGTTATGATAGAGATATATTTTTGGAAAACTTCTACGGTACACTCACAAATTGAATTGTACATGTATTTTTGTTTTATATATTTATAAATTAATGATCATTTATCTATTTGACGATCATGATTATTGTTTGCTTTATTATTTTTTTTTGGAAAGGGTTGTTATTTGCTTAACTTTCTTGTGAGAATTTACTGTGAATTTTGACTTGCTACAAAAGAAGGATGCAAAATGGGCTAGGCGGCTGCCATGTTTCCCACTCAGTTTCTATTTACTTTGTCAACTCACTATTATAAATTCAACCTTTCACATTTATTCTGTAGTGCATTTTAAGTAAAAAGGAAAGAAATAAAACTATGTATACACGTTTAAAATAGCTTGTTTGAAGAGCCAAAAAAACAAAAGGCTTGTTTGATGATGTTTGGAATTTGAAGATCAAGACATTTGCAAAAGATAATTGAATATTAGTACTAGTAGTTAATCTTGTTTCATAATTTAGGGTCTGTGGTTTTTCATAATATTACGATAATCATTTTCTCTTACATAATCATCACACACTTTTGTGGAGTGTAAGACATCTTCATTCCTATGAATCATGAAGTCCAGGATAATATCAATAAGATCGTAGTTTTGAAAATTGTCGTCTTTCATCATCTCAGATGATTTCAGTATTGATTGGAAGAATATCAATAAGTACATTTTAGTTTTATTTTAAAACTTTTCTCGTGCTTTAAAAATATAAAACATATTTGTGACTATTTGAAACAAAAAATAAAAGAATGCACCTAATAATTTAAAAGTGTTTTATATTCAAACATATTTTCCTTCCAAAAGATATGTATAATTTGGGACAGAGGGACTAATTAACATCATTTTCTTTTTACAGTATCATTTATGAGATATTTATAGGTAACTTGTAAAGGATTTAAATTTAATGATTAAAATAGAAGGACTAGTATTTTGGTAGTACACTGGTTAGATTAATTAATCTATGTACAAAAGCCTTAAGAATCAAAGTTTTGGAATGGATGGAGACAGATATGCAGGATGAATGGATCTATACAAAAGCCTTTCTTAATTTGTTGAATTTTTTGGTAACTATAACTTTTCTCACCCTATCCATGTCTCGCACGCCCTATTTTTTTTCTTTCAAAAATATCTTTGAGATTTTCGGATTTTAAAATCCGAACTGGTGTTTTCCTTTGTTATAGGGTGAAAAAAAAAGAGTTTTTCACCAATTCGGATTTTATAATCCGAAAACCTCAAAAAATAGGGCATGTTGCTTGAATTTTTTGGATTATCGAATCCGAACACACCCTAAACACCCTTTCTCAAGGGAAAAACAGTTCAGATTATATACTGAACATGTTTGTAACATGGACAATCATTTTAAGAAAAATATTAATCTTCCCAACTCTCATCATGCTGTTTTAGGTCATTGTTCACTGTTAGTGAAAAATCTAGTTTTCGGGATACTTGATCAGATTGCTCCGAAACTTCCCCAGAAAATCAGAAGAAAAAAAAAATCAAGGATCAAAGACTCCCCTAGAAGAGACTTCTTATGAGACTCCGCCCCTCATAATCCAAAATTCCATCGTTTAGACCTATTTTTCATATTCTTAGAAAAATCCAAAAAAAATTGCATCAGTTTTATTTGATTTTTAGAATTTTGTGGTGGTATTTTTATAATTTTATTTGACAGGTTCTTAGAATTTTTTACTTTGTTTTTAAAAGCAAAATTCAAAAATGCTAAAATGGGAGAGATTCTAATTGCTGATTATACATAACCATATTTCGGATTATAAAATCCGAATTTACTTTTGATGTTTTTAGATTTTATAATCCGAAAACCCGGGGGCATTTTTGGAAATTTTACAGGGTGCGTGAGATTGCAATAGGTTGGGAAAAATGTTATTCTCCCAACACAAAACACTCCCTCCCAACTGAATGGACGAAAGTATCCTTGCGTTAGTTAACTTACGTAAGATACTTTCAGCGTGAGTTAACTCACGTATGTTATAAGCTAGCGTGACTTAACTCACGCACCTTTGGACGGTGGCGTGACTTAACTCACACTTCTTTGGTCGGTGGTCTGAGCACATAAAACACATTTTTGGGACGATGTTTAGTTATTCAATCTTGATTTTACACGTTTTTTACACGTTTTTACACGTTTTTTGAGTGCATTAAGTGTAGTTATAACCTATGTAAGCCATTCCCCTTATAAATACCCTTTTAAACTTCACCATTTCTCACACCATCATCTCACACTCTCTCCTCCTTTTCCTTCTCCGATATTTGCATTGTGTAAAAATGTCTCAGAATCAAGGTGATGTTCAGTTGAAAAATGAGTGTGAGAAGAAGAAAGTAAAATCGACTGTGACATGACACAGAATTGAATGTGATGGTTCCGTAAAAAAAAAAAAAGCAATTGGAAGGTGCCGATGTACAATCAGTCCAGGTTTAGGAAGAGCGGAAGGACTTGTTATTTTTGTCCTCAACCAAAAGCAGATGCCCAGAGACCGTCGAGGACAACCCAATTGACTTAAGTGACGATGGAGATGATTAAATGTAATGGTTTGTAATAAAGTTGAAAGTTTTTTTATATTTGACATGGCTTGTAATTTGAATAAAGTTGTGTATTGAATAAATTTGAATAAAGTTACGTATTGAATAAATTCGAATAAAGTTGCACAAGTAGACAAAATCAATTCAAAAAATACACAATTTTATTTATTTGATTTTGGCATCTACATTACATTTTCCCTAAATATATATATGTGGTATCATCATGATGTTGGATTTAAGTTATATTCGTGAAAGTTTGCTCAAAATGTTGAGATTGAAGTGTCTTATACTTAGTGTAAAGATTTGCAGCGCCCGTTGAAAACTCAAAAGAATGGATATAACATATGCATTCTACCTAATGAGTTGTACAAATTTTCCCATCAAAATCCTTCATATAAGATGAGTAGGGATGTAAATGAATGCATTCCAAGAGGTTGCTGTGAACTTAATCTTACTTCCCTACTAACTGACAAGTTTCAATTGGCAGAGGAGCATGATCAAGTCCAAAACATCTTAGAGGTGCTCCCTTATGTCCCACTCATCTTATACGAAGGAATATGATGAAAAAATTGTACAACCATTAGGTAGAATACAACATATGTTTTATCCATTCTTTTGATTTTTCAAAGGGGCTTACAAATCTTTACATTTAGTATAAGACACTTCAATACCAACATCTTCAGCAAACTAACAAGAATTAAACTTAAATTCTAACAAAATAAAGACACTACATAATAATGATGCTACCTAACAATAACTTTCTAGCAAAATCAAACTGTTTAGAATATCGTATGGCGATCTCAGCAACGTAGCTTCCATCTCAATTACTAGGAACATGCATTCCTTATAATATCTGGAAAACATGCTCCTTACACAGTCATCGTCTGTCAGCATTATCTTTTCGGTCTGCAAATAACCAGGACGTGCATACTGAAGGTCCTTCACCCTCCCTGTGTCTCCGGGGTTGAGTCCATGATTGATTTTGTTCCGTTGATCCTTCAGATCCTTTAACGTGATATCGACCCGGACCTTGAACAAATGACGGTTTCCACCGTTGAAACGTACTTGAGCCTTGAACAAATGGTCCATTGTTTCAGATCAACACCATAAGAAATTAAACAATCAATGAAAAACTCATTCTAATATTTCATCAAACACTTGGAGTGAAAATTATACATAAACCCTAAAACTCATAACTACAACATAAACATGCAAACATCTAAACAATTAAGAAATATAAGTCATTTATATGTGAACATTGTATCATTTCTTGCCAAAAAAAATTCTAATTTAAACTATAATTTAAACAATTCTCCAATTGACTTTCACTTCAAAATAATAGCCACGGAAATTTCGACATAGTATCTTCTGTATTTTCAACATTTCCAAGATTTTAATCATATGTATGAATCTTATATTCTCATCTAGAGTTTCAAAATGACATATTTGCATGCATGAACTTGGCATAAAGAACCAGATACTCCCATGCACTCACTGTTAATCTTTTGGAATTTAAGCTCTCCCACCTTAGAGAAAGACATGCATCCATTTGCACACAGTTATTTCCTTAACCTCCGTTGGTTCAAATTTCGAAAAAATATCAACATTCCTCACTTTGGGATTTTCTTCCACCACAACCTTGTGACACCCTGTCTCCATCTTAACCAACTTCCTTTGAGACTCATGTGCCTTCTCAACAAGATCACCACACTGAACATCATACTTCTCAAATGAAACTTGATTTGACATCAAGAAATCATCTAAAATATTTTGAAG
>Ga0315915_1010629_pt1 | contig 10144 bp, 5 predicted proteins | sample MpolbnodulesMG_FD_207738 | JGI IMG/M metagenome (GOLD analysis project Ga0315915, IMG submission 207738) | Medicago polymorpha root nodule microbial communities from Los Angeles, California, United States - branched nodules | ecosystem: Host-associated > Plants > Roots > Nodule | place: USA... | reverse complement strand
CATTTTTTCTCTCCCCCCTCCACTGTTGATGGTTGGATCAGGCAAATGTACGAAATCGTTTACTAAGTAATAAAGTGATAAGTTGAGTATCGTATCCATATGGATTATCGTTTCGTCCAATCAATTCACGTTACTTTAAGTTGACTATATAAAATAAAATAGTTCAGGGTTAAAGATTGCAATTTTTATCAGTTTGCAGCAGTGCAAGTTACATGTTTGGTTGCAGAAAAGTAAGGACTCTTAAAATCCCTCTACTTATTTTGTTGGATTTAAATAACATTCATGTCGCGTTTAGTTATCTTAAGTATACTATACAAGTGATGAGGCCATTGAGACGTTCTAACCTTGTCGGGTCACCTGCTGATCGCACGGTGATCCTTACGTGTGGGGTCTTGCTAATTCAAAGGTAATTCAAACCTAAACTTAAATTGGCGTTCCTAGGTTTCCAAAGGAAATGAATACCAATGTTCCTGAAGGTCTTCTCATCTATGAATCTTAGGACACTCATAGCACACTCTCATTCTCCCCTTGGTAGTTCTACAAATGGGCTGCCCTATCAGCGTCTACCTTACCTAGAGGTCAAGGACAATTGTGTTACTAGGATCGGTTTTGTAACACCCTCAAACCCACATGTAATATTAATAATAAATCAGAGTAAAAATGTTCAAGGTGCTACTTCTTCAATAATTCAAAAACATGTATAATTCGGTTCTCATAAAAACTTCGGAACAAAATAAAACAATATCTCCAAATATCTCAAGGTCTCAGCAAACATGTCTCAACTCAGAATACATCAAATAAAACTCCAAATCCATAACATAATCCAACAGATAATATAAAAAAATAAACTCCCAACTAAGGCCCTAATCAGAGCCTGCAACTAGTCATCGGTACTCACGCCGTCTCAAGCGTCCTCAACCTGCACGACTACACCATTTTACAATGGTGAGGCGGCCAAAAAGCCATTGTAGGGTAAGATTACATTCAACATAAAGAAACTACGAATTCAAGCATAGTATATTAGGATTTCACATCATACATATAATCATCTTCCTAACAATATCATGTTCACATTTAATGTCATTCAATATATCAAGTAGATGCATTAATTCTCAAATTGTCAACAATATGATATAGTCTCAGGAATATAACAAGTATTCAAGTCATCACCTCCACAACAATTAAACTCATGGTATTCATACTTCATCATGAATAAGCACCAATCATATTCCACGTACACCTATATCCTCATGTTATAAAGTAAACAAGTTTCCGCTAACATTTCATAAGCATATATTCATTTCATCGGCAATTAACAACTTCAAGTTGACATAAAATCAAAACAAATACCATTCGCATCTTAAGTTAACAAAACTCATCTTCAAACATCACAACTTTAATTAGACATATTACCACCTAAATACACCATCACATCTCGTCTCATCAAATATCATTTCATCACCTTTACGTCTTCAATTACACATGTTCATCACAAAAATACAATGTTCACATATTTACCTAATTATCTCAAATAAATACAATTATCATCTTGAGGGTATAGACAAGAAGGTCATCATCATCAAAGGAATCGCCAAGTCTAGTACATATAATTCACACTTCATCATCATCACCAAAATAATCATCATTAAATGAAATCACCAAGATATGTTCCTATTATTTTCATATCATCACCATCATCACAAGTGTACAAGTATCACCAAAGGACAAACATAATCATGTACACATCTCCACAAACATTCACATAATCCATGTAGTTCACATAATTTCACATAATCTAGTATGAGACATTTTCACATAGACTCATATGCATGAAATGTTTCATGCATGGGGTACCATTCTTTGGATATCAGAGTTATTTTACCAAGGGATCCAATCACCACTTGGATTTCATAAGTTTATCTCTGAGGGATCCTATCACCACTTGGGTTTCAGAAGTACATCTCTGAGGGATCCTATATCAACTTGGATATTGAAATATCCTAACACCAAGACCCATGAATGCATGAACATATGACTCACCAAATGTATACGTTCATACAAGACATCACAATCATAAACTTCATCATTTTATATACATGTATTCATCATCATTTTATACATATATACACAAACCATCATGAATTATCATCATCAATAATTATCATCGTCAAAATCATCATCATCATTATCAAAATCATCATACACCTCATCAAAGAAACATCTCAACATTTAGCAAATATGGTATTCTAGACGATCAATCATTTTTACCTAGTTAATCAATACATCATGTGCATATCAACCACTAATTCAATCATTATTCATCATATTATCATGATCATAAAATCATTTGCAAGTTATCATGCCATAATTCATCATTTCACCAAAGTCCGTCTATTTTTCCAAAGTTCGTCTATTTTTACATATTTCATCAAAAACCAAATTACACAATTATATACATCCTTGTTAACCCTACATACTTATCATATGTTCATTATCACAGTAGTTCAAGGACAACATCATCATTTCATTCGAGAAAACACTACTTCGTTCTAACTCATGTTTATGTTCAAGTTAAAATCAACATAATGACGTCAATCTTATGTAACTGTTGATTACATATCAGTTACACACCAAAAAAACAACAAAACATCACATAAGGAGTACTCAGGGATGTCCAGAAACATCCCTGAAGGACTGAAGTGTGCAAAACAACATATGTTGTTTCTGCACTGCTCGCCGAGCCCCTGTTTCCTGGTCACCGAGAAAACGGGTTTCCCTCTCGGGAACACTCCCAGAAATCCCATTTTTTTATCTCATTCATCCCAAAATTATTGTATGAACATTACCCATAGTTAATACAATTGAAATGAGCATTTATAACACATCAAAACATTGATTCCACCTTTAATTTCATGATCCTTCACCCAATTTTCTGAAACTGAAGAACATCACATAATCACTTTTAAACCATGAAATTATCACTTAAAATTCATACAAACAACACCCACACATACCCAATCATTTATAAAGAACATACATCATGAATTCAACAACATCATGATTTTCATCCAATTAAGCTAAAACTCATAGTTATCAACTTAACATAAACAAACATTAAATTTCATGCAACAACAACAAGTTTCTACCACTTTTCATATACCCAATATTAAAAACTTAATTAGAGCACGAAAATTAGTTTAAAACAACATCAATTTCATAATTTCCCAACAACAAACATGACTCAAAATCAAGCAATCACTCATAATCTCTAAATGATGAGGATAAACTTCTCTCTTACTTTAAATTCCCAAAAGCCAAGATTTAAGCTCTAATCTATTCTCCCTCTTAATTTTCTTCAAGCTAGATCTTCTTCTCCCTGGAAACTCTTCTTTCTTCCTCTTTCTCTCTATTTTTCTCTCTTCTACCCCACTTTGCTTCTTTTCTCTCAATTGTAACAAATGAGCTCTTTACCTACATTTCACCAAGACTACTTTTCTTATATACTCTTGGGTTTAGTCATACTCACTAATGGGCTTAGTAACTTTCTATCACTTATAAAATATTACTACACAGTTGCTTCATTAAAACCCCCACTATTACTCATACACCATTATTTTATTTATTCCCCAAGTTACTACTAACTTCATTAAATAACTCTCCATGCCAAAAATTACTAAAATACTCTTCATTCTAAAATTACCAAATTCCCCTTACTCCTCAAATGACCAAAATACCCCTATCGTCTAAAAATCCATTAATCTCAAATCAAACACATCAAATAAGCAATTAAATGAATATAACAAATAAATAACTAATCCTAGCGAAAATCAGGGTGTTACAGGTTCACTCCCCTTGGTGCTTGTTTCCATAATTAATAACTACTTACTTCCTAGGTTCATTAGATTTTACTCAATATTAGTAATGCCACCTCCTAAGTACTTACTACTAGGGTCAACTCGCTTTCGGTATCTTTCGTATAGGTATTAACTACTTCCTTCCGAGATAGGTAGATATTAGTATACAACATAGAAGAATCAAGATACTAATATCAATATTAGGCCTTGTCACAACCTAAGTATCTAATATAGGGTTACACTTCACCAGAATACTAATCCTAATAAAACTTAACAACGAACATAAAATATACTAAAATAAATGACATTAAATTAAATAATTATCCAAAAAAAAACAAATAGAGGTTCATCTTTGAACCCTAGACTATAAATATCTAGTTACGCATGATAACTAAGACAAAATACAAAACGATAAAAACATACCCTAGAAAAGATAGGAGAAGATAGAACTCCTCATTGGCTCCTATAATCGCCTTCCTCTTGAATTGCTCCAGATCTGAACGATAAATTGTGAATGAGAAATGCAGTATTTATAAGGAAAGGTTCCACCTACTTAAGCTAAAAACATGGGCTTTCATGGTCGAAAAAGTCACAAAAAGTTACTTTTTTTTCGCAAAACACCATGGGCCAGGCGCCTTGGCCATGCACTAGGCGCATGTGCCTTGCAGCCCAAGGCACCTGAGTAGCGTCCCATCCGGTGCGCCTAAGTGCTTTAGTGCAGTAGCTGATGTAGAAATGTTTTCTTCGCTTGATGAGGCGTTTTCTTCAATGTAAGATGTCTTGGAACCTAGGAACAAAATATCTCCCTCTGAGAAGTCTTCTAAGGCCTCTTGAATATTCATTCTTCATCTTCCTAAGACCACATGAATCTTCGGATATCTTGCTTTGTCTGATTTGCTTGATTTCTTCGTGAATTATATCAAGAACACCCTAAAATTGCTATGTTTTAGGAAGAATAGAATTACAAACTCAAATATGGAAAACAATACAAATGTCCCGAAATCATAGGCAATTGATCTAATACTCCTCTTCTTTGCTGGTAAAACCTACTAAAATTGACTGGAAAACATGTTAAGAATAACGTAAGATGATATGTCATCAACTACCAGACCACCTACTCAAATCTCAACACCCTCTTCTTTCATTGCTTTATCAAATAATTTATGGCATAATCGTTTAGGACATCTAAGAGAAGCTATTTTGAATTCATTTCATAGAAACAATTTTATTTTCTATAATAAGTCAACACAATTTTAATTGTAAGTCTTGTCAATTTGGAAAACAAATAAAAGTGTTATTTTATGAATTTTTGTCTCACACTTTCTTACTGTTTGATATTGTTCATAGTGATCGTTGAACATCACCAAATCTTAGTTCTGGTGGTCATCATTGCTATATTTTATTTCTAGAAGATTTTACAAAAAAATTATGATATTTTCCTATTGCACTTATTCCACTTTTCTTGATTTTCACAATCACATTAAAACACAATTTGAAAAAGACATAAAATATTTTCAATGTGATAACGGAAAAGAATATGACAATACTTCTTTCCATATTACTAATAAAAAAAATGGAATGAGCTTTCCGTTTTCTTGTCCTCAAACTTCACCTTAAAATGGAAAAGCCGAAAGAAAAAATTGTACTATTAACAATATCATCCGTACTCTTCTTGCACATGCTTCCCAACCACCCTTTTTTTGGCATCATGCTCTTCATATGGCTACTTATTTGTTAAATATTCTTCCAACCAAACAATTAGTTCTTCATACACCACCATTGATTCTTTATCAAAAATATCCCTCATATTTTCACCTTAAGGTCTTCTGGTGTCTCTGTTTTCCATTAATCCCTTCCACTAGCAGAAATAAATTTCAACCAAGGTCAACACCATGTGTCTTCTTAGGTTACCCAATCACAATTTTTTAAAGAAAAGGATGTATTGACACGGAAGCCAAAACAATAAAGAGAGATAATAAAAACACAATGTGAGTGCGAAAGAAAAAATTGTCAATAAAGTTGTTACAAAATGGTTGTACAAATATAATTTATCTTCTTATAATTATAAAAGGTACCTACCGTAGAGATTAATTATTCGAACCGATTAGAATCATAATGAGTTGTAAAGTTCTCCCTTAAAAAATCTAACACTACTGCATTGTAACTAGATTCGAGTTGTAAGCACTATATCTCATTTATATATTTTTCCTATGCATCATTACTTTTTAAAAAGTATTTTAAAATTTTCATAATAATAATTTAAAATATGTTTTGCACTCTCTTAAAAAATATTCCTTCCGTTCCAAATTATATGTTGCTTTAGAAAATAAAATTGTCTCTCTTTTTTCAATTATTTAATTTATCTTTTCAATACCATTTAGTAAGGACAATTTTGTAAAAAAACTCATAATATCTCTTTCTCATATAAAATTAAATTCATTTCTTAATATGTGTGAAAATGTCAAAAACATCATATACGTACATACAATGGGACTATAAGTTATTCACTCTTATTTATGTACATGTTGAAAAGCGTCAAAGGGTTTGATTGTCTTTTTCTTTTTTCTGTAGAATGATTTGACTTTATTTATTGCTATTGATATGTGTTTGACTATCTTTATTGCTATTGCTATGGTAAGTGATGTATTAGAAATTAATTGACTAAAATTCCAAATAAAAAAATTAAAATTAAAATACGAAAAATAATTATACATCTTGTTATTACAATATGATATGCACAAACCTTTTCGATAAAACCATATGCTTATTTTAAAATAAAAATAAGATATTACATTTTTTTTCTCTGTGCAATTTTTCATTGTTTATTCACCTTTTCAATTTGTCACAGTCACGAACAAATCCATTGGGTGCTGCTATCATTACTGTAAGTATATTGTCATGTCTCTAACTTCAAATATCTGTAAATTAGTTTATTTCTTTCTTTCATACTATGAGATTCTTCAATGCTATAGTTAATACTGAAATTGTTTTAGATTGAATGAATGTTTGTATAAAAATATTAAATTCATTGAAAGAACACCATTATCAAAATCCCTTTAAATATTAATGATTGAATGAAGGTTTAATTCAAAAATTTAGGGGAGTCTTGTATGATCAATTATTATTTACATATATGTAAAGATCTATCAATCTACTCATTTAATAAAAGAATTGAATACTGCATCACATATGTGGAGAGTTTTTGATTTTTTATAAGTATTGAAAAGTTAGATCCTTTCTACGATAAAGTCTAGAATTACATAATCTTGTACTATATCTAAAATATGTGAATTTATACAATCTTAATGGTTAGATTTCAGTTGAAGAATTAATAGTCATTAGAGACATTGTAATAATTGAATCAAAGTTTTACTAGCAAATAAAAAAGTTGAAACTAAAATAAGATTTACGAAATTTAGATTTTTGAAGATTTAAAAATATGTTTCTTGATACATGTATCTTTTAACTAATATCATTATCTATATGTTTTTAAGAGAAAAATATATATTATGAAGAATTTATTAGTGATTTTGGATCAAAGAAATGCAAAGACACAATATTCAAAGGATTAATAAGAAATATATTTTTCACTTCAAAGATTCACCAAAAATATTAGGGTCATATCATTTTTTTTTTTGAAATATCAGGGTCATATCATGAAGACTCAACAATATAATGCAATTTTCTAGACTAAATTAAAATAATTTGATTTATTTTTGAAGAAGCAGTGGATTCATGGATGCTGGTAATGCTTCTATTGCTCCTCATAAGGGAAGACAAACTAATCGACTTACTATAAGGGATATTGCGTCAATGCCACTGCGTATCCCTCCAATCAATCAAGTAGGACAACATGACAATACAAGAAGCATGTCAGGTACTCTCGATAAACATGTCAATAGAAAAAGCATATTAGTTGACAATTATGTAAAAAAAAATTCTATCTGTTTGATTATTTAGATGTCATGTAAATCACTAATTTGACAATGTGTAATTGAAGTTTTAGAAAAAACAGATAATTATTTGTGAAAAGATATGCAAAATGAGTATTTGTGTATAAATGCATACATGTTCCCCACATGTGATGTGAGTGAGTTTGTATGTAATTCCTCCGCCCTAAATTATAAGAAAAAATAGATCATAAAAAATTGATGTATTTAGTACAAATTTTAAAACAAATTCATCAATTATTGTTGATCAATTTTTACTTATATTTTGAAATAGAGGGGGTATTTATTTTAAATTGTTATTTTCATTGAGTTAAGTTTGTTTAACTGATTCACTATCATTTTTTAGCACCCAATATAAATGGAAGTTCATTAGAGAGTGAACATCATGACACTAGTGGTAATAGAAATGGTGTTAGGGTTATTCGTCCTCAACCTATCCGCCCACAACTCCATAACTATCGTCATCCAACAATTGCAACACATCTAGTTCCATCTAATCCTCCAGGTGGTGCTACAATCCATGAACAATCAAGTCTTCGGGTTTCTAATGGAGTCATGATCAACACAACTCTCGACCGTCGAAGTGTTAATCCCTTTCGCTATGTTCGAGAAAATGTAATATTTCTTTCTTGCTAGAAAATTATAAAAATATACAAATTAGAAATAGCTAACATATATTATATTAATTGTCTCTTCACAAAATTTAGTGACTCTAAATAATGTTTTATCTTCTTCAAAATTTTATGTGAACGTAATTTGATCTTGTTACTTTTTAAATTGAATAATTAAAATAAATTCAATGTATTTACATAAACTTATTGATTTTTTTACCAGGATATATTTGCTTCCTTATTAATTGATTCTCATTTATATGTAGGATGTTTCTTCAATCGAGGAAATAGAAAATTTGGTTGATCAACATCAAGACATGCACTTCGACATTAACGAGATGCCATGTGAGGTAAGAAGAATCTAGGAATACTATCAACACTCTATTTTTAGCACTTTTTCAAACACTCGCTTTTTAATGACTAAATCCAATGTATGTGCTACCACTTTATGTCTGTTTCATTTTCAAAATGTGTTACAAACATTGATTTAACTTAAGAAATAAGTGAGTGTTGGAGTCTTAGATAGGGTATTTAAAATAAAGTGTTTCTAGCACTACTCAAAAACATATATAGATGTTAAAATTGTAGTTTCCCTATCAATGTAAACATGCATGGTGTATTTATTAATTGAACTTCATTTGTATGTAGGATGTTTCGTTAATTGAGGAAGTGGAAAATTTGTCTGTCCAACATCAAAATATGAACTTGGACATAACCGACATGCCATATGATGTAAGAACATATATATATATATATATATATATATATATATATATATATATATATTAAAATCGTTTCTATCAATGTAGACATGTATGAAGAATTTATTAATTGAACTTCATTTCTATGTAGTTTATTTCTTTGATTGAGCAAATGGAAAATATGGGTTTGGACTTTATTTCTTTGATTGAGCAAATGGAAAATATGGGTTTGGACTTGATCAGCGACCAGTCTCTTGAGGTAACAACACACACACACACACACACACATATATATATAACAATTGTATTTGTCCAATCAATGTAGACATACATGATGCATGACAACATATGGTAGTGAAATATAGATAGTATACGAAACCATAAAAATAATTACACTTATAATTATTGATTATAGGAAGCTATTGCATATCTTGAAAGGATTTGTGTTGCAAACACTGGTTTATCAAAGGAAATAATTGAGAGTCAGTTGAAGACAAAAGTTTATTCACCAAGTCCAGTTGCTACTAATTTGGAAGAGTCACCTTCCAATGATGAAGAAACTGATTCTTGCGTAATATGTCAGGTGTGACCTTTTGAAAACAAGTTCCATTTCATTCAATATTCTTAGAACTTTTTTACTTTATATTTCAAAGTCAAACTTATCGATGTATTTTTGCTGAGGTACTAATTAATTTCTCCTTATTAATTTGATAGGACCAATTCAAAAATGGAGAAAAAATTGGAATTATTCAATGTGTTCATGAATATCATTTTGATTGCATAGCAGAATGGTTGCTTTTGAAGAATAGCTGCCCCATGTGCAATTTAGAAGCTCTGACTTTAGAAAAGAATGCATAGGAATCGATGAATTTTTCATGCATGCATATCCTTTAAATTCTTGCTATTTATTTCTTGGATGATTATAATTTGGACGTAATTCAATTTTTATATTGTTATGTACTTGTGTGGCACCAGAACTTAGTATCTATGAACTTGCGTATGCTTTGTTATGTTGGATGTATTTACTT
>Ga0315915_1010624_pt1 | contig 10147 bp, 1 predicted proteins | sample MpolbnodulesMG_FD_207738 | JGI IMG/M metagenome (GOLD analysis project Ga0315915, IMG submission 207738) | Medicago polymorpha root nodule microbial communities from Los Angeles, California, United States - branched nodules | ecosystem: Host-associated > Plants > Roots > Nodule | place: USA... | reverse complement strand
GATTGCCATTTTCACCTCCACCATCCACCTTTCCCTTGCTTCTCCTTCCTCCGGTTCGAACCACCATGGCCTTCTCCACCATTGTTGGTTATGGAATCAACATTAACATCTTCATTCAACAAAATTGCCAGATAAAACAAACCAAACGGATGGATCGAGAGAGAGAGAGGGAGAGGGAGAGAGAGAGAGAGAGAGGAAGAGAGAGAGAGAGAGAGAGAGAGAGAGAGAGAGAGGAAGAAGGTTAGGGGGTTGGATTAGAAGGTTCTAGAAGCTTCTGGAGAGGAAGGATGCGTGTTTGAACCAGAGAGGGTGGGAGTCATCGGAGAAGAGGTAAGTGGCGGATATGTGATGCACTGGGATCAGATCCTCCATTTGCGTGACAATTGTTTTGGAGATTGGTTCACAAAAAATGGAATTCGTTTATCATTTGGATGGTGAGAAATTGACGGTGGTGGTGATTTTGGGAGAGGAAGATGGTGGCGGTGTTGGTGGTGGGTCGGTGGTTGATGAAGGGGTTTTGGGTTTTGCTGACCCATGTATGTGGCGGCGGCGGCGGTGGTGGTCGAGGTTACTTCAGTGGTTGTGGATTTGGGAAGTTACAAAGTTTTTGGCGCGCTTCCATGACTCGTTGTTGTGACTCAGTGAGTTGAGTGAAAAAGTGAAAAGAATATCAGAAGATTATAGAAAGAGAGAGAGAAAGGGATGAAGAGAGGAGAAGAAACATGTTTCTTCTGAGTAGAGAAGAAGAAAGAAAATGGTATAAGGGGTAAATCCGTCATTTCGTTGCCCTCTGATGGAAGGAGGAGTATTTTTGTCACTTCAAGCCAAACTTTGTTGAGTCAATGTGCCACGTCAGCTAATTAGTGATGTGGCAGTGATTAAGTGGGAAAATGGACGAAATTTTAAGTGATTAAATTTTGCAGTGGCAAAATGCCAGGATTAACGAATTCATGGACCAAATTTTAAATGACCCTTATTTGCAGGGACTAAACACATATAAAAGCCTAAAATTATTGTACTCATTTGTCCATCTATTTTAATTCTAAAGTCTTCACTAGCTAATGTAGTATATCCATCACTCGAAACTTCATTTATCAACAATCAGTTTTTTTAAGTATATACTCAATACATTCACTAAGGTTAAGTAACTCAACGATTTGAACTAAGGAATAAAGAGTTGGTGATCTCAGATTCATACTTGTTAACACTTCCCATCTAGAAAAACAAAATTCAACGACTAGAAACATTACATTCGAAGTCAACTATGAGTATGTACAGGCAGACCTACGTCTCATTGCATCCTATTTTGTCGCGTTTCATCGTGTCTAAATAGAATCTCGTTCCTACACATCTGTCACGGTTCAATAATAGTGAATTATTGAGATTCTAAGGCTTAGTTTGATACTTTTTTTTTCTATCAGAGTTCAACTTTTAAGATTATAACATGACCGCAAAGTGTTTAAGATGATCCTTGTTATATATAATCAAGATTCTTGTTAAATTTAATTATTGAATTTGCTAGGTTTATAAATAAATTTATAAAAAATATGACGTGTCCTTAACTCTTGTTGTTGAGTCCAGGTTTACTTGATCGTCACTCATGAGAATGAGAAGACTTGTAGTCAGTCATATACTAACAACTAACTTCCGTCCCTCAGCAGCACACCTCACACATAACCACCGCCCGTATACTAATTCATTATTTATTTATGGATTTATCCTTTGTTCTTTCTCCATTATGATTCATTTTTTTATGCAACCTCTTTCTCTATTATTAGATTCTGATGGCCCCTGCTCCTTAAATATTGAAAACCAATGTCTAACTAATGTGAATGTGATGCCCCTCTTATAATTAAATAACAATAATTCCATTCTATCCACTTTGTTTGTTTGATATTGAAATTGAAATATCACTTATTAGACGCCATTTTTAGAACTTTTTTAGATAATAAAATTATGCTCACATGGGTAGGACCCTGCTTATCAGTTAGGACATGTGGAGGTGTAGTGGGTTAACATTTGGTGGTACCTTGCTACAGCCTACAATTATTGCTCAACTAGCCACTTTTTTAACACAAAAAATAAATCACTCATGTTGGAATCTTTCTCAGCATTTCAACCTAATTTACCTGAACATAAAGCCATAAACCACTAAAAAAACAGTTGAATCTTTTTGGGCCAACCCCTATACTAGAATACTACATGCGCCAGCATGTACTATGAAATAGTATTAAAAACAGTTGAATCTATTAGATGCCATTTTTTTCTTCCATAATTTGCACGTAAAATAGTTTAAAAGCTAATGATGTACTATGAAATATTTAGAATTTAAAAGTACAAATAAACTTGGCAAAGTCAAACTTTTTACTAAATTGATTCTATTTTATTTAACTTAATAAAATTACAAAAAGAATAAAAAAACAAATATAATTAATACCTTATTATTTTATAAATTAATTTTAAAATGAATTAAAAAATATTAAGGTGATGCTACATGAATCATGCTAGTATTAAAACAGAAAATGTTTTTTTAATGAAAAATTAGAAAATTGCGTTGCTTAGCTTCACAGTCATGCTGCTCAGTATGTTTTATTTTATTAAGGTGAAAATGTCCATAAGGTAAAAGCCAAATTTTCAGCCAGAAAATGTCGTTGTCAAAAACAAAGCAAGAAAAATGTCACATGATCTTCTGGAAACATTTTCTCAAATGGCCTAACTAAAATCCCAATGTATAAAAAAATTAATTGATTTAATATTTTAAAAATTACCAAATAAGAAATTAGTGTCATCTTATTGAAACTCAATACAAAGATAAAAAATAAAATCATTTAGCAATAAAAAAATTCAAAATCATGCAGGTTGTCGTATGTATGTTCAACCTGTGATGTAACTAACAAGGAATCTTGACTCATTCATTCAGTATGTTTTATCTATATGCACATCACATGTGCTTAATGCTTATGGGCTTAATTTCCCAACCAAAATTATTCTCCGCAGGTATCAACTACCGATTGAATCAAGACAGATGGCAACTACAAAAGAAAATAAAATTGTGTGGGCATAAATTTTTCTTATGATCTTAATTTTATGTGAGAATATATAAGAAATTATAACGAAGTCAAAATATCCATAATTGAGATTAGACCCTACTACTTGTTAGAAAGAAGAAGAAAAAAATTAGACCCTACAAAGTTTAGTTAACAGTTACAAGTACTGTCATGAAATCCTAACAAGTAACAAGTTGCTTGTGGGAGACAGTTCGGTCTCCCCTGTCTTTCCATATATTGTAGTTGTTGGGTCCTAGTATACTAGCACTACAATTTACAAGTCCTCAAATGCTTTTAAACATTCAAAAAGGTTAAAAATACATTTTTAATTGTTGAATGGTATATTTTATCGATTCGAACGAATAAATATCATTTTTTGTCAAATATATATCGTATTTAATTGAAATGATATTGCTAAAATAAAATTGCATTTGTTAAATTAATTAAATATGCTTGCATTCAAATTCAATTAGATGAAATTTTAGTGTTTATATTGCCGGGTAATGAAGAAAGTCTGAGGGACCACCCACATCAGACGAGAGCAACGACACAAGTGAAAAATACATCTTACCCAAAATTTTAAGATGTTAGGTTTATGCGTTCTCTTACATATAAAGTGTTCAACCTCCAATTTTCTATATGATATAGGACATATAACTCACACTTACACAAAACATATATTTTATATATATCAAGGGAATATCCATATACTCTATTTGTGTTTTACTTGAAATAAAATATTTTGTTTAATATGATTTCTAGAAATTAATGATATAATTTTTATATTGAACTTAGTGAAAAGCTAATAAAATAAATATTATATTGACGAAAAGATGATATTCAATTTTTTTTTTTGAGTGAAAGATATTGATTTTTTTTGTAAATTCAAATATAAAACACGATCACTTTTTCTTTTCAACTCAGTATCAAACATCATGCTAGATATAGGGTTTTTTGACAAATGATGATAGATATAGTGTTTTAGTAGACGAACTAAATAGCAACAACAGGGTTGAGCTAACAGATTAAGAGGCCTAAAACAAAAATTTTAATGTGGCCTTTAAAAAAAAAAATTTAATAGAATATTTACATAATCAATTTTTAATTTGGAGATCAAAATTTGAATTCTTGACCAAGACTAATTGAGAGCTTTTTGGTAATCAATTAAGTTATTCAAATGTCTGTAATTTATCTGTCATATAATATACTTATAACCAAATTAATTTTTTAGAGGCCTTTTTTTCACCCAAAATTTTGAGGCCTAAAGCCCTTGTTTGGGTTGTTTGACCCTTAGGCCGGCCATGAACAACAGTCATTGAAAACTTACATACATACGTGCAGAAACGGAGTTTGAATCCTAGTTACAACGTCCAATCTTTCAATTTCAATATTTTTATCAATTGTACAAAAACTTGTGGACGTTGATATAGATATAGTAATTCAATAAGCATACGAGCAAGTTCAACATTATAATATTCAAACATGCACTTTATTCAAAAAAAAAATTCAAACATGCACTCATAATTTTGGCAAAGAAAAAGAAACTATATGTTTTTTTGGTATAAAAAAATAATAATTTATCGATATATTAATCACTTTTTGAAAATATTTTTAAGGAAATGAACCTAATACCTATTAATAGGATACATTTAGGTCTACATGTAATTTTTGCCAATACTCCACCTATTCCTTTTTATAAAAATAAAATAAAATAAATCATTTATCTTTTAGATTTATTGAATAATAAGATAAATCAGTCATATGATTGCTTTTAAAGTAAATTGTCTCATATAAAAAGATTGAAGAAATACTAATTTTATAAAATTAATTAACTAAAAATCAATTTTGGACAGCACAACACAAAACCAAAACTTATCGAAAAAGAAAACACAAAGCCAAAACATTTGGGTGAGAGTCACTTCCTGCCCTCCACGTTGTTTTGCTCTTTGATTATTGGTTTCCATGTCTCTTGTATTTTTAAAGTTGTTTATCGACTAAAATTTTATCTCGTGAATAAATAGATGCTCAAAGTTTGAGTCTTAATATTTATAATAAATATTATATCATGTTTCTACCAACTGAACTAAAACTACGATATTATCTCTAATTATCATTATCAATTAAAAAGAAACAAAATTCCGTTAAAAAAAATAAAAGATTTTTGCTAACTTCTTTTTTTTTTTGAGAGGGAGATTTGCTAACTTTTACCCATAAAGAATTAAAAAGAGAAGGAGAATGTTAACTAATGTTCTAATAGTAATGGTTAAACATCCGAAATAAATAAGTTTTCATGAAAAAAGTTGTGTAATCATTATTTTATCAAAAGTAACATTTTATATTTTTAAGATAAATTTTTATTTATAAATTTCTTAACCATTGTCCTAAAAACATTGGATAGCAAAGACAAAAAAAATCATAACATTAGTTTTATATGAAAAATATAAATTTTTAAGACAACCATTAAGTGATTCACGTGACATACCAGACAGTCAACACACCATGAGGTTAGTTAAAAATTGAAAGAAGATAAGCACATGGCCTGCCTGCACCCAACAGTCCCTGATCAAGTGATAAGTACAATAATATTCTACATGATAGATACCTTATCATTTTAATCACTATAGCTTATATTATGCCTAATTGACATATTATTCATTCGACGGCAATTTTCTTTTTTCTATTTTTTGGTTAAGTGGTTTTTATATTAAGTGGTTTTTTTTTTTAAGGATTAAGTGGTTTTTATATATCCACATCTGTAAAAGTATAAGTAATTTTTAAATAGTCATATTGTTTTGATATTTTAGCTCCCTCAATTTACTCTTGATTATATTTTGGTGGTTTGAAAGTAAGTTGCTTATGGCTCTTTTTGATAAAAATAGCGGATAGTTGATAGCTGATGATTGATAGTGTATAACTGATAACTTATAGCTGATGACTGATGACTGATAACTGGTAAGCTAACTGAAGTGTTTGGTAAAACTAGCGGTTCAACTAGCTGATAAATGTAAAATGACATAAAGGACATTCTTAATTCATAATAAAATTTATATCAATTAATATTTAAGTATTTTAATTTCTTCATCTAAATTTTCTTTAAAAGAGTACTTTAAATTTATTAATTTAATATATCTTTTATATTATATATTAAATTAAAATTTATTCACTAAAATTAAATTTTATTTTATATTTATTTTCATTTAAGTGTTACCATAAAGTATTATTATTATATGTATTATTAACAACAATGGATAGTTATACCGAATAATATCTTCTTAAAAAAAATATAAGTTATTATATGCATGATAAATGGACGTAGAATAATTTCATTTAGTTCAAAATAATAAAAGTTATAATTTCATTAAAATGTAACACAATTGATAGTATATATTTTTAAAGAACAATCAAGAAATAAAGAACATTACATTGAAAATATATTGTTTCGTCATTTTTTTTAAGGTATATTGTATAAAAAAAATTATAACGAAAGGCCAGGGAATAAAAAAAATAACACTGATAATATATATATTTTTCCGTCAGAGAATATATTATATATATTTTTTGAAGTAACACTAATATTATATTGTTCCGTAAAAAAAAAGGTATATTGTATAAAGAAATATAGAAACAAAGCCTGTTGGTGTAATAAATGTGGTATTTTAAATTATAGGTGTAATAAATTATAATGGATAAACATGGATTTTCCAAAAAAAAAGTTAAGGATAAAAATGGAAGAAAAAATGATAAGCTATAAGCTCAAACGCTACTTAAAATAGCGTCTGAAAATAGCGCTTATAAGTTCGTGAAATAAGCTCTAAGCTCGTGGTAAAAAATCATTACTAAACAGAGCTTTTTTGGTCAAATGACCTTATAAACTATCCGCTATAAACTATAAGTTAACTTTTTAACCTTACCAAACAGAGCCTGTATACAACATTTTTCTATAAAATATTTTGATATTTTAGCTCCCTCAATATTACTCTTGATTATAATTTTGTGGTTTGATAATAATTATGCTTATAACATTTTTCTATAAAATAATGTGTTGATTGCATGTTAGAGCATGGATAATGTTAAATGGACTTGAATCTCATCCCAAAATCTAACTTAAATGATGAAAGTATTTGGAACATATTTATACATTTAACAGTTCGGGAACCTAAGTAATATAGGACTAACAACAAACTGCTAACAACTTCAACACCCATCCTCACACCTAGTGTGAGTCTGGGTCCAATTCCCACGTTGCAAAATCACTGGCCATAACATTGTTTCAAGAGGATCAATAAAGATCGGGTGAATGATGATGATGTTGGGGCTAAAATGTAACATCTGAGACGACTCTAAGCATTGTCGACTGACCCTACAAACCAACACGAGTCTTTTCAGCGTGTTTTGTTCTCACTCGCACGCTTACCGGGAAACTTCCCAGTAGGTCATCCATCTAAAGATTACTCCAAGTCAAGCACGCTTAACTATGGAGTTCTTATAGAATGGACTATCAAAAAGAAGATGCATCTTGTTGATATAGGTAGTACCAAACAATTCTTATAAGCCTTCCTTCAACGATGCAGTCCCATACCTGCACGGCCTTAGGAACCCTCTCATTCCAGTGTGATTCAATTCCTCTAGAAGTTGTCGGGAGCTGCTCATTGTCGTGCCTTGTGCACTGGCGACCACTCCCCGCCCTCATCAGCCTTGGGTCTTACATGTCCACCAACTTCCGCTTGGTTCGTCCCCGAACCACACTGTACTGTGAGAGGTTGGCTCTGATACCATTTGTAACATTACAGACGACTTTAAGCATTGTCGACTGACCCTACAAACCAACACGAGTCTTTTCAGCGTGTTTTGTCCTCACTCGCACGCTTACCGGAAAACTTCCCGGTAGGTCACCCATCTAAAGACTACTCCAAATCAAGCACGCTTAACTGTGGAGTTCTTATAGAATGGGCTACCAAAAAGAAAACGGTGACTTAATCTTCAAAATAACTTATGTTACAAATCATTCTACTCTACTAGATAACTTATCTCTTAATTTTTTTTCTCTAATTTCATAATGGTGTATTACACTAGTTTATTAATTGACATGCAAACACCACTAACACAAATTACTAATCAAGTCTTCCTTAATCAAGTGAGTACCTTTAATCAAGTTTAAATTATAGTTTTGGATCTGAATTGATTATAAGAGTAATGATGGAGTATAGTTTAGAAATCATGATATAGAACTCAATATAAAATCAAAAGAAAATCGATAAGGTAGTAACATAGGAATTGAACTCAAAGGTTGCCAATATTGTTGCTAGAAATGGCAACAAAAAATCCACTATGGAGATAACTTTGAATGAAGTTGAGAATTATGTTAATGCTAAAATCGTCATTGAGTATGCTACATTGGTTACTCAAGCTGAAATTAATGGAAATTTGGCTCAGATTAGGAGTGTTTTAACTTAACTACAATAGGCATTTGCATTCAAGAAGATGAGGGTGTATTTGTTCTTGCAAAAACGTAATGTTTAACTCCAAAGTGTGATGTGCATATTAACAAAGCACTAGAGTTGTTGACAACTCTTCAATGGATGCATGAGTTAGAGTTAGAGTTAGGATATATAGACTTCAAACTTGACTCCAAAAAAGTGGTTGATAGTTTTGTAGCTAATAGGTGTGGACTCGACGAAATTTGAAGCTATAATTAATGATTGTAAATTATATTTAGTCACTTATACGAAAGCTTAAGTGTTGAGTTTGTACAAAGACAAACAAATGAGGCTGTCCGTAAATTAACAAAAGCGGCTGGTCATATTTTGGTTAGTCCACCAAATTATATTAAACACATTTTGATTAAGGAAATGTTACAAGTTTTCTCCTTAAAAAAAGAAATTAAATAAGTTTATTTATAAATTTATCTTAGACAATACTTTTAGTTGTAATTGAGACCCGAATAAGTAGGAAAGGCATAATTGCATATGCCATTGGCATATTTTCTTTCTTTTTGACAAAAATGCCATTGACACATATAAGCACTAAGCAGTCCTTATTTACCTTCTAGAAGCACATGGTATGAACAGTGGAATTATGGATATCCACCGTTGAACATTGAATACAGCGTGTGCCTGCCCGTTTTGTTCTCATTTTCTTTCTTTTGACAATTGACGCCACCCCATTGGTCCCATCCGACGGTTTAAATTTTATATACACCTTCAGTTTAAGGTTGCTCGAGTCAACAAAAGAAAAAGAAAGGAGAAGATTGTAAAATGTTACTCACCGTAAAACGGACAGAGTAGTACTACCGTATTTATACTTATTTTGTTAAGATCGAGGGGCTTGCATGTGAATGGTGGTCCCCAATGAAATAAATTAATGGTCCTGCTACCTACTAGTAGGACGTACTGAGATGGGGCCCACGATAAGTTATTAATAGTAGTATTTCATTTGATAAGGGCTTCCGCATATGGGTTGGATTCATGCCACGGCTTATCTTTTCTATGCTTCCCCGTCAAGTCTCTCCCGACATCACTGCTTACGCTTCCACCTTACACGCAAACACTTTGATTTTGAAACAAAACAAATAAACAATGGATCAAGATCTATTTTAGTATTTTGCGATTTGGGCGTATTTGTTTTATCAAATTTATTCAATAACATTTCTTGAAACATAAAGATATAATTTTATTCTAAGGTATTTAGAAAAAAAAATGTTTACGTAATATTATAATATTGCCGGAAACCATTAAAATATAAATTATAATAGGTAATTACACATGAATTTGTTTCCATCTTCACGAGAACTTTTTGTTTTTGATAAATCTTCATGAGAATTTTATTCCCACCTTTTTCTTTGGGAAAAATCTTTTATTCTGAGGAACGTTTTATACCCAGAATAAAATTTAATAAACTTGTAACAAACATATGCATATATATCTCTATCGTTTTATTCCCAGAAATCTATGAATATAGCTTGAAATAAATGCATCCTTAGATTTTTTTTTTTTTGAGGGAAACGTGCTTAGAGCATTTCATTAATCAGAATAGTTTCAATACAAGTGGGTATATCAAAATAAATGGCGGGACTAGCGGAAGACGTGGCTGCTCGTGCAAGA
>Ga0315915_1010623_pt1 | contig 10147 bp, 6 predicted proteins | sample MpolbnodulesMG_FD_207738 | JGI IMG/M metagenome (GOLD analysis project Ga0315915, IMG submission 207738) | Medicago polymorpha root nodule microbial communities from Los Angeles, California, United States - branched nodules | ecosystem: Host-associated > Plants > Roots > Nodule | place: USA... | reverse complement strand
TTACACTTTTTATTTTTCAGCTCATTCCCTCCTCAACTGCAAAAAGCACATTTTGGCCAATGTAATACTTTAAAGTTTCAGCAAAATTACACTACAATCAAACATGATTCTTATTGTTAAATATGATTTAGTCTTTTATGGCCACAAGACCAAATCTATAATGCTTAGACATACAAACACACAAAAAGAGACACTTTTGATAAAAATGTTAAATCAATTTCCTTTAGTTATTAAAAGAAGTATCTCATACACTATAAACAATATTACAGAATATAAACATATGAACAGAACATAGAGTAATAATGATTTAGATGGACACATCATTCATTAATATTCAATTCAATGGTCAATATGCAGCAACACCAGCATCTGGACACCCTAATTGAGGAGCATGAACATCAACCCAAACCTCATTCCTCCTCTTAACAATCCTAAAAGGACCATTATACTGTGCAATCGAATACCCACCTTTCCTCTTCACCTCACCCCACTTACTCAAACTCAATTCCAGCTTCTCCGCTTCCTTAACAACCTTCTCATCCTTAGCAAACCCAGAAAACTCTCTCACCGCAACACAATGACTCTCAAAACCATAACTCTTAATATTCAATTCCGGCAGCGGAAGCGGTGGATTCTCCTGAAACTTCGTCGGCAAATAGAAACTAACATAATAGCCTTGTGATTCGAGAGGACCGGTTCCAGGGACGGTGGTTGTTAATACTGGTGTAGTCATTGGAATTCGAGAGAAATTGAGATTAGCGCCTTGGATGAACTGGAAGAGTCTGTGGAAACCGTTGCGTGTGGCTTTTTCAAAGGAGATGAGGTTGACGGCGGGTGCGGACATCCAGACGGAGGTTCGGTAGAGTCTGATTTCGAAATCGGATTCGGTGTGGACGACTGTGTACTGTGGGGATTCGGTAGCTGTTGTGTTGCAGATCATAGCCATCATCAAACACATCGCTGCGATCCATGTTTTTTCCATTTTAATCTTCCCGTTTTCTTTGCTCTGGTTTCAATGATACCATATTATTACCCTTGACCACGAGGGTTTTGTCGTGTAGCGACCTATTTTTTCCTACCATAAAATAGAGAAATAATAGTTTGATACGCAATTTTGAAATAAGCAGTTAACCTGCTATGATTAATGGATGTAATAAGGTGTCACAATTCAATGACTACACACAATTAACCTTTCGATTCTCAGGAAAAATAGGTAATGATAATTTGGAGTTCGGTCACTCACGATGTAAATAAAAAATTGTTCCACCCAGAAAATTCACATTGAGTTTGAATGTCATCAAGACATTAACTATGTTTTTTAAGTAACCCATTTGAATTACCTTGGTTGTGTTGACTTGGGACCTTGCATGATGCTCCTATCAAAATCTCAGTCAGGGCCGTTCCTTGCCATGTGCAAGGAGCTCTACGGAGCTGAGCCTCCAATTTATGGAGGCCTCAATTATTTGTAAGGGTATGAGTATAATTGTTGGGATGTAGGATAATATTTTTCTTTTTGTTATGTAGGTTTAAATCAAACACTTATTATTTGACAAAAATAAAGAGTAAATAGACAAGTTAGGCCAAACCCACACATCTATCACCAACAAAAATTCAACAAAACAAATTCAAATCAAAATAATGCTTATTGTTAATTTACAATTGTTTAAATTATCATTATTTATTTTTATTACGGACTATTTTTAATATTATAGCCGAGTCTCCAATTTTATTGGAACGACCATGATCTCAGTTCCTTTCTCTAGTGATGGGATAATCCAGCTTCTTAAAAGAATGTTTTCTAAGTGCATATTTAAACACAAATTATAGTTGATCTTTTGTTTGACGAAACAAATTATAGTTGATAAATATCATGATATTTTCTTCACTTGAAAATATGCTTTTGAAGATAATTTGAATTGAATGATTAATATGTTTATGTGCATATTTAAAAACTCAAACACCGTTACATATTTTATGTTAAATAGAGGTCAAACTTCGATGCAGAATTGTGGAAATAGTGAAAATGGTAAACATGCGATTCAGCTAAACAGCAAATACAAGACCAAGAATATGAGTATAATCGAGGACACAACAGGAAATCATGTTATTATTGAAGGACTAAAAGAAGTTTTTAGCGTAACATATTCAGACTTTAGTATTTGTTTATCCTGTTCCAGAAACAGTTTTACAAATCAAACATTGTATAACTGAAGTTATTCTGTCTTATCCTTCATTTTAGGAGATCAAACACACCGTAAGGAAAAAGAAAATTCTCATATTTATTTCAACCGCCATTTTGCACCAGTTATACAAGACATACTGTTACAAATATATCATGAAAATGCAGCACCCTAAAAAAGCAATAAACTGAAACTATTTGCTCCTCATATCGGATCACATAAACAACACCTGTCTTCCAGCCATATGAATTTGGCTCTTCAATATTGCCTCTATATGTATTACTCTTAAAAGGAGCCGATTTCAATTTCAACCCACTAATATGATTCCCCTATCTCCTGCATAATTCCTCATAGATTCCTACATACCAGGCATAAGAAGAAACAAGGAAATGGGGTGCCTAAACAAGCATGGTTCTTCAAAAACGCCTCTCAAAATTCTTATGAGTTGCTGTTGCCAGATCCACATACTAATCTTTGGAAGTCCAAGATAAAGGCTAAACAGTCTCTGTAAAGTTTTACTGACATTTATCATATCTTCCAAAAATAACTTTCAATCTCTGAAGTTTGGTGGCAAAGTTTCAGTTGTAAAATACTCCTTCCTCACAGTCTCTGCAGAGCAGAATCTTACCTGTAAAAGAAAATGAAAACGCTGCTGAAAATAGTCTTTTGATTTTGTTTCACTTCAAAATGTGAGTCAACAATGTTATGCCCAAACAGGAGTTATACGGTGAATGAGTTGGTTTGGGGGAGAAAAAAAGATTGGAGTGATATAAGGTCAGTGTTCAACTCCACCCACTAATATAAACATAAACTGGGGATATAAAGTTAACTTGGTTGTTCAAATGAGAGAGTTAAGAATCTCGATACGATCTCCACCCCTAGCATAATATATATCAAGAATACATACAACACATTACTAAGTCTAAGGTTGACATGTTCTGTTAAATAAGAAAGCTATGTCTAATGCAGTAATACTACATAAGCAAAAATGTAAGATATTCGTCTAATTGACTTACTGATCACAATTTAAAACTATAAATATGCTTGTTATCCCAAAGAAAAGAGGAACTCGTGGATAGGATCATTGTCTAGTTCACCTAATGATTCTGGCATGGATAGGGAGGTTCTAAGACTTGAACCTCAAATTCACAAGGTGAATGGCATGGTTGGCTACCAACATTAGGGGTTACCCCAACAGTGAGCAATTACCTCCTATTTCTCTTTACCCCCAATGACGTCTCGATTTGAATATTGACTATGAATAACTTCATCAAACAATAAAACCATCTTAACAACCCCAATATCTTGAGTATACTTGCCATGCCATGATTAAAAACGCAAAAGTCAAATATAACAAGTAGGGCGAGAGTGTAAATAATTCGGTGAGAAAGATGAAAAAATGATCCAGACATATATAAGCTACACTTCATTACAAAGGGAAGAATACCCGTTTTTTCTTATATAGAAAACATGAACATTCAAAATCTGTAACACTTACCAGAGAAGCATATGATTTTAACATCGGCTTGGTAAGCTGCCAGATTGGTTTAAACACAAAAGGAGCATCCACAAATAGTACTTGAGACAGTCGCTTGGGATAGTAATAATAGAACACATTAAACTGCCCAAAGTAAAGAAACATGTTAGATTTCATGACGCTGTCAGCTCTTGGAAATGGAACCATTTATTTCCAGCAAGGTAATGTAGTTCATGAACACAAATCGAGTTAGGCAACCGTGGAGTTCTAACTACAAATATTTGGCAGATAGTAAAAAAGCATACCAAGAATGTTAAGTATTTAAGATCAGCATTTTCTGTACCAAAACCTCTGAGATCAAATATTCCAAGTATCTGTTCTTTCCCAGTTGGAAGCTTACTCAATGCCTTCTCAATTAAGAAAACACATAACTTCTCATCGTCCGCAGGGTCATGTGCCTGTGACATAATTATTTATGTGAAGTTAAGCAATCTCATCCCTTAAATTTAAGATCTATGACACACACTGGTAGGTTTGTTGTTACTAATCAGAGTGCCCAGGAGAAATCATTAATTATAAATAATTAGCCTGCATAAAATTGAAAACTTTGCCTTTCCTTTACCTAGAGAAAGTTTTGGTTTCATTCATTTAACCACATTTATATTCTCTTTGATTGTTTCAGAGAATATAAAAAATGAATGATATAAAGTAATTATAAAAGGGTTGAAATATTAACTACTACAACTTATAACCTTCTACACACTTACTTTAGGAAAATGCTTCGCTGCGACCACCATAAGCACAGGTCTGTCATTGATATCTAGAAAGTCATGTATATAGGCTTTTCCAGTTTGAGCAACATCTTTAACAGATTCTTCGGTCAATTTAGACACCTCAAAATCTTGACGCCATTTCTAATAATGTAGAAGGGAAAGTAACAAGTACATAAAATTTATAAACATAGAGGGTCTGGTTGGTTGAGTAGGTGGAAATTAGGACTGGAACAGGTGGAAAATTTTGAATAATAAAATTCAATATTAACAGGAGTATGATACCTATGATTCAGTGAGACAGATCAAACAAGACACTGATACCGATACATAGAGATCGGTAATACAAGGAAATGAAAGTAATCAAATGTGCCGGTGTAGTGTAACTCGTGTTGATGGACACAAATAGTAAAATTTGGGTTGAGTCTAACTCAACCCTACAATAGCAACTTATAAGGTGAGGACTGCCCCGACTTATAAACTTATGTTCATGCCTACTTTTGACACACTCCTTCACGCCCAAAAATGGACATATGGAGTGTGGCCTGACAGCAGGTGGCCCAATGGATCTTGAATAATCTTTGATACCATCATAAAATTTGAGTTGGGTCTAACTCAACCATACAAAACCGGCTTGTAAGGTGAGGGTTGCCCTCACTTATAAATGTATAATTAGTCTTTATCTCATCCAATGTGAGACACTTAACAACTAACCGATTTTCACTCATTTCCCAGTTCCACCTCTTCAATAAAGCAAACTCTAAATTACTAATGAACAAATTGAAAATGAATAATGATATAATTATGATGTGAAGAAGGATACAATGGCTTTAGTCAACTTGGAAACAGCTTCTTCAACATCAAATTTGCGATCTTTCAGAAACCATAGTATCATATCTTCATCATCCCTACCATTTCTACCAACAGGAAGACTGTAATGTTCTTTTTCAAGCTTCTCCTTCACTTCCAGAACTAACTACAAAATATCAACAAACACAAAAATAATCACATTTAGATATACCCTTTAAGATGTTAAGTTGAATAATTGTTATTGGGATATGGAAAAGAGTGAAAGAAAGAAAGAAAGAAGTACCTTACGTGAGTCATTGGATTGCATTTGAAGTTGAAGGTTAGAAGAGCTTCGAACCACAAATTTGGTTCTAAGGGAAAGTGATGAAGCAAGACGAGGAAGAGTGGTGGCTGTTGGGTACACACGAACTAGCGCCATTCAATTCAGTGTCTCCTCTTCTTTTCTCAGTTTCTTGTCTGTCTCTATCCACACCCACCGCATCTATGCTCCAAATGATGATTTTAAGGTACATCAAAATTATTATTTTCTTTCCTATTTTTATTTGAAACTTTAAAAAGGAATTTTCATGCATTAAATTTCTAAATTATTTCATTTTTTTGGTAAAAATTGCATTGTAACGGATGAGTGTAATTTTTAACTTTAGCATATATCTTTATGTGCAATTAAATAGACTAATCCTTCGAACCAATATGACCACAAAGTTAAACAAAACTCTCTTTAATGAATATAATCTAACACACTTTGTGTGCTTACTTTTAAAATAACTTTTATATGTTTTTTTTCAAAACTTCAACGTTTTTTGATTCATTTACTACTTCTTATCTCAAATCTTGGTGGCTAGTCAATATATACCTCTTCATCAATAGATCCATTCAAGAATGTTTATTTTACCCCCCTTTGAGGTTGTAGTTTTTGTGCTTGAGATGTTATAGCTCCCTAATTTCTTATTGGCATACGTGCTTTTAAGACAAGTATACTCTTGCTATCATACAGACATACACTTTGAGTTGTTTTCCCTCGGTGATCATCTTGTAACCCTTTTCAAGTAATTGACCAATTCTATAAGGTCACACTTCATCCCAAGAACAAACAATCATGGGCGTAGCCCTTCATATGGGAGGGGTAGCCTTGGCTACCCAAAAAAAGTATTATTTTTGAATTGGTCGGTATGTATTTATATTCGGCTACCCTAAATAATAAACATTTGAGTTATCCCAAATGAGTTTGGTTGCAAAAATTAACATAAATAATAAAGTAAAAAAATTACTATAAGATTGATAGATTTATTTATATTGGTTTGATACTTTCGGTCTCAATAACAATAATAGAAACCTTTTTCAACAATAAAAATTATCAAGACAATAGTCATAGACAAATTAAATGTGCAATGTGTTTCTTGCAAATAACCTATTTATTTACATTTAAACAGACATTATTAATCTATTATTAAACTGGTAATTATTGATGAAATTGGGTTCTTGAAACACATTTTGCCCAACGTTTCTATATAGCAATTTTTATGTTAAGTTCTTAAGATTTGTTAATTTTAGTCCTTAATTTTTTGTTAGAGATTAAATTAAAGACTAAAAACACTTTTTTTTGTAAAATTTTAAAAAACCGAGACAAAGGTTGAATAATTTTTTTTTAGGACTAAACCTAAAAAATTATAATTTATGGGACTGAAAATATATTTTATCCTTAAATTTAATATGTTTGTTTTCAAAAAATAAAAATCTTCTTTATAGTTGGCCCCCGCATAAATTTTTTGCGAGCTTCGCCGCTGCAAACAATACTTCTAATATTCTTGAATGATTTCCATCTTTTCATTGAGTCAAAACTTCGCCAACATTTTCGCCAGTAAGTGAGCTCTACAATATGAAAGTTTCACATTTCTTTTTGTTTTCTCATCAAGATTGATAAAACAAACTTTCCTTCCAGTCATGTGTGTAGAGCATCCAACATCTAAGTATCACAAATTTGACCTAACTTCATCGTTTTTTGAGGTTACCATCAACATCACAGTTTTTGTGTCTTCATCTTTATATGCAAGCTTTGATTGATCTCACACTCACTCAATTGGATCAACTTAGGAGATAAAACTTAAAGAAACTCTTTGGGGAAACTTCCATTTGATCGAGATGCCCATGATCGAAACCAACAACTCTGGATATCACTGTTAGAACACAATACATTCAAGTTTTGTTTAATCTCACACTCACTCAATTGGATCAATTTAGGAGATAAAACTTAAAGAAATTCTTAGAAATATTAGATGAATAAAATTTTGTTTTGATTGAATGCACACTTACACACTTGCTTACTCAACAAGTTATTTATACAAACATTGCATACTTACAAACTTAGTTACACATTGGATACACATTTGTCTGATATCATATCATATTTACTCCAAACGCCATTTTGTACCACACTTATACAAGAGATTCTTGCAAATATAAAATGAAAATGCACAAAAAAAAAAGCAATAAACTAAAAATGCATTCCTCCTCCTTGGACTAGATCGCATAAACAACACATATCTTCCAGGTACATGAATTTGACTCTTCAATATTGCCTCTATATGGTATTACTCTTAAAATGAATTGATTTCAATTTCAACCCAATAATATAATTCCCTTATCTCCACCATAGTTCTTCTTAGATTCCTCACTGACAACAATTTTCATATCTTCCAAAAATAAATTTCAATCTCTGAAGTTTGGTGGCAAAGTTTCATCTGTGAAATATTCCTTCTTGAGTGTTTCCGCAGAGCAAAATTTAACCTATAAAGGAAAATAAAAATGAACCAATCATGTCAAACAAGGCTAAAAATAATCATATATGATCTTTTGATTTTTTTCCGATTCAAAATGTGATAAGAATGTTATAGAGGTATGAATGATAAAAATGTCATGTGTCCAACTTTCCTACCAATATAACATTAATCAGGGATATAAAGTTGACTTGGTGACTTGATGAAAAAATTGCAAAGTGAAGTAATAAAGAGAACGAGGTTTCGATCTCCACCCTTAGCATACTATACACATACAATACTAGTATTAATTGGTCACTGTACATAACATTTAAAATATGTAACAATAACCTGAGAAGCATGTGATTTTAACAACTTTTTCATAAGCCGCCAAAATGGCTTAAACACAGCAGGAGCATCCACAAATAATACTTGAGACAATCGATTGGGATAGTAATAGTAGAACACATCAAACTGTTAAAAGTAAAGAAATGTATTAGATTTTTATGATGCTCTTCGAACCATTTATCTGTAGCTAGTCACTTTGGTTCAAGAACACAATAGGTGGTGTCACTACAGATTTCTCAACTAAAAATATTTGGTAAATTAGTAAAAAAAAAAAACATTACCAAGAATTTCAAGTATCTAAGATCAGCATTTTCTGGACCAAAACCTTTAAGATCAAATATTGCAAGTATTTGCTCTTCCCCAGTGGGAAGCTTACTCAATGCCTTCTCAATCAAGAAAACACACAGCCTTTGATCATCTGCAGGGTCTTGTTCCTGTGGCATAAATATTCATCTTGATTGTAATGGACATATTCACTATAATATATGCAAGATAGTAGACATAGATTGTGCTGAGTGGTGCCAACTGAAAGACTTAATATCTTGTTTTTTTCTTTCAATAATATCATACATGCTGTAACTAATTACAACAAAATCTACACTTACTTTTGGAAAATGTTTTGATGCTACCACCACAAGCACAGGTCTGTTGTTGATATCTAGAAAGTCATGTAAATATGCTTTTCCAGTTTGAGAGATATCTCTGATGGCTTCTTCAGTCAATTCAGACACCTCGAAATCTTGACGCCATTTCTAATAAAGTAGAATGTAAAGTAACAACAAGTACATAAAATTTGCAAACATGGAGGGTCTGGTTGCTTAAGGAGGTGGTAATTGGGAACTGGAAAAGGTGGAAAATTTTGAATTAAATATCAATGTCAACAATAATATGATAACCTATATGGCCTTGACAGCTAACAATGACTCATTAACATGACTAATTTGAAGAAGAAATGCTTAAATATGATCAAATGTTTCCGGTGTCAGACATGCCTTTGGTCAGAAATGTCGGTGCTATAACATAAGACAAGAAAGTCGAAAATAAACAAATTGAAAATTAGAGCTCATTTTCCAGTTTCACCTTCTCAACAAAGCATAACAAACATTGAAAAAGAATGATCATATACATATGATGAAAAGAAGGATACAATGGCTTTAGTCAACTTCGAAACAGCTTCTTCAACATCAAACTTGCGATCTTTCAGAAACCATTGTATCATATCTTCGTCATCCCTACCATTTCTTCCAACAGGAAGATTATAGTGATCTTTTTCAAGCCTCTCTTTCACTTCCAGGACTAACTGCAAAATTTTCAAGAAAAAAAAAATCACATTTTGATATACCCTTTATGAAGTTAAGAAAGTTTGATTATGTAAGTTGAATAATTGTTATTGGCATAGGAATGAAATGAATAATTGAAAAGAGTGAAAGAAAGAAGAACCTTTTGTGAGTCATTGGGTTGACTTTGGAACTGAAGATTGCAGCTCCGAACTACGAATTTGGTTCGAAGGGAAATTGTTGAAGAAAGACGAGGAAGAGTGGTGGTTGGTTTGACACGAAACAACGCCATTCAATTCAATGTCTCCTCCTCTCACCTTCTGTTTTCTTCCAACTCTGTGTTTCTTCAAGTTCTATATTTTCCCCCTATAAATACTAGTAACATGAACATACGTGTTGCTGTTATTGTGTGTCTTTTTGTTATTAACAACATTTTTTAAGAAAATAATATTTAAGAGTTTAATTGTGGTGAGTTGACAATTCAAAACAGTTTTGCACACACAACCAATCAAAACATTCTGAATTGCCATGT
>Ga0315915_1010619_pt1 | contig 10150 bp, 8 predicted proteins | sample MpolbnodulesMG_FD_207738 | JGI IMG/M metagenome (GOLD analysis project Ga0315915, IMG submission 207738) | Medicago polymorpha root nodule microbial communities from Los Angeles, California, United States - branched nodules | ecosystem: Host-associated > Plants > Roots > Nodule | place: USA... | reverse complement strand
GAATAATATCAATATCATAAGATAAATTAGAATCACACAAAATCCCAATCAAAAGGAATACATACTAATAGAGTTAACTACATTTAATCCCAACAAAAAGAGTTTAGTTACTCATTGTCATGGTAACGTTACAAGGAGAAAAGAAGAGATGGAATGAAACCAAGCCATGATGTCTCAATGATCTTGTGTCTTCCTTTAATCCTTGTGCTCCTTGCTCCTTAGGTTCTCTCTGTGTTTTCCCTTGTTTTCTCTCTTCCTCTGGTGGCCTAAACTATCCTCTAATGATTGATGCCCTTTGAAATGAACAAATGAGCTTTTATATGGCCTGTTTTGTCTGAACTCACCTCCCAAGTAGAAACGCTCGCCATGGCGAGTAGTGGTTTCTTCACCAGTGGGTTTGTGCCACGTCAGCTCTGAGGGTTAGACCGCCTTACTCGCCTCCCAAGTAACTTCACTCACCATGGCGAGTAAACTAGTAAACTTACTCGCCTCGCAAGTAAACTTACTCGCCATGGCGAGTAAACTGGTAAACTTACTCGCCTCGCAAGTAAACTTACTCGTCATGGCCAGTAAACTGGTAATTCTGCCTATTTTGTTCCTTTGATCTTCGAAAAGTTGTCCTCTGCATTTCTTCATGTTTTCTTGCTTCTAGAGTGTCCAGGTGTGTATTTTCCTACAAAGAGTTGGCGTTAGATGTGAAAAGCATAATCGAATGATTCTTCAGTATTTGTGAGCTTTTCGCAGGATAACTTGCAAACCAAGTGATCAAAGTGCCTAAAATATACAGTCTATTTAACTCTTTTTTGACACTTATCAATTACCACTATCTTTTGCTCCACACATCTTTGTTTTTCATTAGTGTGATTCCGATCAAGGTTGATTTCACAACAGAAACAATTACGAACCTCCAACATATACTAGGGGAAAAGAATACATCAATCGATCAATTATATTTTTTTTGATTAAACTACGTTTCTTAGTCTCATTCTTCTGCATTCATTTATTTTATTGATATTTATATTTTTGTAAATATTAGATGTGGATTGACACTAGACTAAATTCCATACGCATACAACCACACAAATATGATCAATGTTCATGTTAATTTCATGTAAATTTTTATGATGATCAAGGACCTACAAAAAAAAACATGAAGGTCCAAGTTAGCAAAAGTGCACCTTTTTATTTGGACAAAAAAAACCCAATATTCACTGGTGTAAACCAATTTAAAGTAAGGGATGGTTTAGTAAATATCCCCCAAGCTATTTGTTATAAAATAAAAGTGAGTCTAAGTTAGCAAATTGGTGCACCTTTTTAATGAAAATTACTAAAGTAACCATCAACCTATTAATTTTAAATAATAAAGATGAAGGATATTTTTGTCCAACACAAATTCACATGGATCTCGTACTTCAAAACCATGAATTCGCATGAAAAAGACTAACATGGTGCCAACTAAACAAATTAACTGACCCATTCGCACCTTTTTTTTAATAAGGGACCAATATGAACCCTGAAGTAAAGATAAGAGACCAAAAAAGTGTTTGAGCCTAAACTTTTTTACTACTTTTTAGTTAAAGAAATAATGTTTTTATTTAGGAAGTTAAATAAATTACATTAATTGATAAGTTGAACGACAATTCATGTGGGTAACTTACTATTTTATTACTTGTTTTGATTTGATGCATTTGATAATTCATCCATCACTTGCCATTATTCTTTTCATTTTTTTCCTTAGTTCGACGGGCAAAAACCATGAAAAAAGTTATTAGTAAATAGAATAGAAAATAGGTTCTTACAATGGTCATGTTTATTGTTGTGCATGCTTCCGAAAGTGAGTTGTGAGAGTTGCAGACTAAAACCATTTATAGGTGTTCTCCATGATTTAAAAAGAAGAAAATATAAGAGAATTTAGTAAACAGTCTAAAACGATTCACTCAAAGAAGTAGAAAAATAGATGTACATTGTGAAGAAAAAAACTAGCATCCCAAGTCACACCAAAACATAGAAAACCGGAATACCAAAACAAGAAAAAAAGAGCAAACAAATCCCAATCAATGACCAGTTTAACGAAATCATTGCATGTAGATCAACGTGATAATATGCAAACGACATATACTAATATATGTCCCTTTTAAATCACATGTTACTGTTATGACAATACATTAAACACACATTAATTGTCCATAGCACAATACTAAGCTTAGTCCAGTCACACACCAAACTGAACTTGAAAAAACAAAATGTACAATTAATTAACTTCATTATTGTTACTGTAGTAACTAATTATGATTTTGTAGTGTTGCTAAAAAAGTTATGATTTAGTAGTGACTTTCTAGTCTAGTTTTCCATATCTTATAAAACCTAACAAGGCATTTGAGGATATCAAATCTAATTAAAATATAAGATAACTATAAATTTAAGAGTTTGAAAATGGTAAGTATTGAGTTATTCTTATAGATGGTGGGGTTAAAAATAAGGTTTGATATGCATGAATTGATATCATTGTGATACCTATGAAGTTCGAAGAAAATGAGACTATCTAAATAATATTATTTGTTGTCTTACAATCATCTTATTAGAGTACAAATTTATAAAGTCAAGGCTTATTTAGGAGAAAAAAATAAAATTATTGGTGGCTTGTACAATAACCAAATGACTACTCATAGAATATTCTATTATAAGGTATATTGCACATTTATTATGCTCGCACAATAACTTATTCTCCTTTGTGCAGCCTTTTTGCACTCTCTAGGGTCTTGTTCTCATAGAACCGATAAAGCTTTGTAACCCATATTTACACATTTCTTCAATGCACTTATAACCCATTGGACAATCGGCATCATTTTTACATTCAATATTTTCTGAATAATGTGTCTTACCACCACATGCTTCTTGTGTGACAAAAAATAAGGAAAGAAATAGAATCATAGCATAGACAAACTTGAGAAGTTCAGCCATATTTTTTCCTCTTTCCATTTATAAAATAGCTTATGATTTGATCTCTTTATAATAGAATATAAAGTTCATGCTCTCCTAAAAATAATTAAGTAGTAGCTCTCACTTAGTTGTGAAAACTCTTACTAAAATTATAATCATTATTATATATTCTATAAGTATATTAGTGTGTTTTTTTTTGTCCCTTTAGAATACCTAATAAGGAGGTCAACTAATAGCAAAGGAAAATATTTAACCTTTCATGATAGTAAAGGAAAATTTTTCTTTTAAATCTTTAATAAAAACCTAATTTTTTATTACTTTTTTAACCTTTCATGATAGTAAAGGGGAAATTTTCTTTATGGTCAATGGTAAATTAATTTTTTGGAATAAACAACCATTGAAGTGAGAACATGTTTATGCACAAGTAGAATGTATTTCAAGATCAATATTTTTGTTAATAAAATTATCGAATAAAAAAGAATGCATATTTACTTTTGTAATTTCATGATTTATTCTACATTATCATTCATATCAATTATTTAATTCACATCGATTTGCAAAATAAATTGGTATTGAATATAAAAAAGCAGGAGGTGTATCCACCCACCCACACACACAAGTTGTGAAGCTGTGAACAACATGTAGGAAGTATTCATAAGGGTTTGATATTCTTTCAAGGTGGAGATTATTGAATATGACTCGAGTATGGAGCAAATATTTTCCACATACCTGACCTACTATCTGCTTTCCAGTTTTCATTTAGTTTCGTCTATTGTCCATTGATTTTTCAATTCGATTATAAGTTGTTTTCATTTTTGTTTAACTTCCCTGTAGATTTTTCCAAAAGTCGTGACCATTTTTTCACACCAATTCTGCCTTTTTTTTTTCTTTTCCATCCATGTCAATTCTCCCTTTCCTTTTTTCGTTTCATTTGTATTCGTTTATTTGTTTTATAAGTTGTTGCATACACCTCTATATATAATTGAAGTACATGAGTGTTGTACTACACCTTTAGAATACCTAAAAGTCGTGTGGATTGCTTTGAAGTGTCACGTCAGCGTTGACCGAATCAAAATTGGTCTAGGGGGCCAAAACTGCTAAAGATCCGATACATAGGGGGCTGTTTTGTATTTTAATTAGTTAGGGGGCTAAAATCGCAACTTCTTAAAACATATGGGGCCAAAAGTGCAATTAAGCCTAGTTAAAATCATTCTTCATCTCTCATTTACTTTTTAAACCAAACGTATATTCAATTAAAATATTTCTTCTCTATTCTCCCCTTCTTTTCTCTCTACTCCATTAAAATATCTCTCCTCCTCTCTGTTGAACTCAAATTTGTCATAATACACTACTAGAAGCTAGCTTCCAATGGTGTATTTTCATATAAAATATCATATCCTGGTAATCACATTTATCCTAGACAAAATCACAAAATATAGCTTTTTTTCTTGAGCCTAGATCTTTTTATTCCAACAATACTCCAAAAAAACAAAATAATATTTTATTCCAATAATAAAAAATGTAGCTTACATTCTTCATTAGAAGCAGTTAAATCAGCTCTTGATAAATAGTTTACAAAATTTAATCAAAATTATTATAATTTTTTTTTTAGGGAAAAATTGTAATCATTTAAAAGTGACTTTAATTATCTATCCTAGAAACTCTTATTCTTACACTTTCTTTGTTTCTACTACTATGATAGATCGAAAATGTTCGACCATGTACTATATGGCAATAAGATGGAAGAGACATGATGTTTTTCATATAACACATGATCATATAACCAGTATAAAATTTAATATTCATGTAAATTATTCAATGAATCTAATTTGTATAATGAACCTCTGTTATGATTTATGATGTGCTCCCTCCGTCTTAAAATATAAGCAAAAATTAATCAACAAAAGTTATGATTTATGATGTACTTCCTCCGTCCCAAAATATAAGCAAAAATTAATTAATCAACAAAAATTAGTGTATTTGAATTGGAAGAAGTGAGTCTGAATCCACTCTAATCGAGGTGATCTATTCAAAGAAGGGTAACACTTCGGTCACCAAAGTCATCGAACTCAGTCACCGAAGTGTTACCCCAAAATGCAAAGTCACTCAAGTATTTCCCTTCGAAGGAGTGTCTCTTAGTCAAAATTTGATCATTAATAATGTTTGAGTATAGTCTTTTTCTATTAGACTCATGGTTGGTTAGTTGAAGTGGAAAGGTTTATTAAAGAAAAACCATATCATATGCCCCTACGTTAGCCCTGAAAGAAGACGAAAAAGTATAACTTATTTCAAGTTATTTTGTGGATTAGAGAGATGAGATTAGAAAGTGTTAAGTGATAGAGTATTTCTTAGTGATGGATATTTTCTTTTTCTTTTTTTTAAATTTGAGTAGTGACTTTTCTAGTTTTGGTTTCATTATTCAAAGATTGTTTTTCCTTTTTGTCTAGTTCATTGTACAAACTTGGTTGAGCCAACAAACAAATAATGTAGTAGTGACTTTTTGTCCACAATTAGTCCTCAAATTTTTCTCTCTTTTTTTGTACAGTTGATACACAATTGATAATGACATGAGGAATGTTTATTACCTAAATTATTTATTTTTTTGACAGAACCCTTAATGTTAGCTGCCCACATCAGATTAAATAGAGATTTTATTCCTTTCATATATGCATATTCGGGATTACGACAAAACGCATTAGTGAAGGCGGGAAAATAGAAAGTAGAATTAGAAGGTGCCACCACATAAGAGAGGGCGACTTATGTATAAAGATTAATTCTGGTTTGGTTTGATTGTTTGAAATTATAGAGCTATTACTATTTCTTTATAAACAATACTAATAATTAAAAATAAAAATATACTAGTAAAAATGAAACTCATCAGACATTTGAAACTTAAATGAAACACAGGCATTTGGAAAAGATAAATCATGTCGGCTAACACTGGCATTTGGCAAAGATAACTGCTGTAAATTTGGGATTCCTACTTAGTTAATGTAGAATTCATAGAACAAGCATAACAGATGCAGATTCATGATTTAAACAATGAGATTCAAAAATGCTGCTGACATTCTGGGCAATGAAATTGCCTAAAACATTCAGACACATGCCCCAGCAAAGATTTAAACATCACACCAAGGAACAAACACAAATATAGAGTTGATATTAAAAACAAATCAGCAGGTCCGAAAACTTGCTGCTTGTAAAATTCAGGTGTTCACAGAAGACACGACAATTAAAGCAGAAACAAGAAAAATAACTAGTCATGCCACCGTCGATCTAGAACCCAGTTCTGGGAACAAAAGCTGGGAGATGACGGTGCAGACTTCACACTTAATCCGAAAAACAACTTAACAAGACACGAAATAGAAATACTAAGAACCACAAACCATTTATTGTAATAACGACTATAAACTTCCCAAGAAAAACCATCCTGCACGGTTCATTTCTTCTTGGCTGCTGACTTAGTTATCTTAGCTGTGCCAGGTTCCTTCTTCTCCACACCCTTGATAACCCCAACAGCCACAGTTTGACGCATATCTCTGACAGCAAAACGGCCAAGTGGAGGATATTCAGAGAAAGTCTCAACCACCATGGGTTTGGTGGGAATCATCTTAATAATACCAGCATCTCCATTCTTCAGGAATTTAGGCTCCTTCTCGATCTCCTTACCAGAACGCCTGTCAATCTTAGTAACAAGCTCAGCAAACTTGACAGCAATGTGGGATGTGTGGCAGTCAAGAACAGGGGCATAGCCATTTCCAATCTGGCCAGGGTGATTCATGATAATCACTTGAGATGTGAAGTTAGCAGCCTCCTTGGCTGGGTCATCCTTGGTGTTTGAGGCAACATAACCACGCTTGAGATCCTTGACAGCAACATTCTTAACATTAAATCCCACATTGTCACCGGGAAGTGCCTCAGTGAGAGATTCATGATGCATCTCCACAGACTTGACTTCAGTTTGCAGTCCAGTTGGAGCAAAAGTCACCACCATTCCAGGTTTCATGGTACCAGTCTCAACACGTCCCACAGGAACAGTTCCAATTCCTCCAATCTTGTAGACATCCTGAAGTGGTAGTCGGAGGGGCTTGTCTGATGGCCTCTTAGGCTCATTGATTTGATCAAGAGCCTCAAGAAGTGTTGGGCCCTTGTACCAGTCAAGATTTGTAGAGCGCTCAATCATGTTATCTCCCTCAAAACCAGAGATGGGAACAAATGGAATTTTATCTGGGTTATAGCCAACCTTCTTCATATAGGATGAAACTTCCTTCACAATTTCTTCATACCTGCTCTTGGAGTACTTGGGAGTAGTTGCATCCATCTGTTCAAGATAGCAAAAAATCAGTACTTGTATAAACTAATTATAAAAATATTCAAATGCAACTACAAAGGAGCATCAAAAAATTTAACAGTTCAAATACCTTGTTGCAGCAGCAGATCATTTGCCTCACACCAAGAGTGAAAGCAAGGAGAGCATGTTCACGGGTCTGACCATCCTTGGAAATACCAGCTTCAAAACCACCAGTGGTGGAATCAATGATGAGAACAGCACAATCAGCTTGGGATGTACCAGTAATCATGTTCTTAATGAAATCCCTGTGTCCGGGGGCATCAATGACAGTGCAGTAGTACTTGGTTGTCTCAAACTTCCACAGAGCAATGTCGATTGTGATACCTCTTTCACGCTCAGCCTTGAGTTTGTCAAGAACCCAAGCATACTTGAATGAACGCTTGTTCATCTCAGCAGCTTCTTTCTCAAACCTCTCGATCACACGCTTGTCAATACCTCCAAGCTTGTAGATCAAGTGACCAGTGGTAGTTGACTTCCCAGAGTCGACATGGCCAATGACAACAATGTTAATGTGAACCTTTTCCTTACCCATTGTCCTTAAAAGCTTAAAAACACAAATTTCTGCAATTCAAGAAAGAAAACAACATAAGTATATGCTTCAAAAGAAAGAAAAGGTAAAGAAATTAACAGTAAACTATCAATTGATTAAGACACAAGGGATAAATACATGTGTTTCAGCTCATCAATCAAACAAAATGATTCGAAAATAAATCTGATATGCTTACATGCACAGCATAAAAATACAAAACTCTTAGACCTAAAGCTTAAAATCACAAAAGATCGGCCATTCAAACAATAAATTAATTAATTAATTAAATAAGAGCAGCAAAAGCAACATTCTGATATATACTTCATGATTCAGCAGATTTATACAATTCAAGTTTAAAGTCAGTGTGATTCAGTAAGATAATATTCTAAACACAAAAACAAGTACACAATTCAAAAAGAACATCTTCAACACACACACACACACACACGCATTTATGTATACATCTTCATCACAGCAGATAATATTGATACCAAATCAAAGCCATGAAAACACAAGGGGTAAAGGCAAATTTTTCAGCAGAATAATCAAACAAAATCACAAAATATAAAAGAAACCATCATGTTCATGTATATTAAGTTTACATACATCAAATATGAAGTTACAAAACCCTTAGTCCTTAAGTTAAAATCACAAAAGATCAGACAATACATGAGTAAAACAAAACTCAGAATTCAACAACAAAATTAATCGATAAAATAATAGTAACAAGCATAAACTATCCCAAAATAACATTTATACATGTATATTCATATAAGTATCTCTATTAGGTATATATATAGTATATGCATCAATCATCGCAACAGAAAAACTTTAGGTCAAAATAACGATCCCAAAAAATTTCATATCAAATAAAAACTACCGATTCAAATCATAAACGATTATCACAATATCTAACATCAGAATCAAAATTAAACAGGAACATGATTATCATACCATAATCAAATACCAAAATCGTAAGAAAAAATTGAAACAAATTTTAGAAAAAAAAAATCAGAAATCAAAACAAAAACAAACTAATTTCTTACGATTCTGTGTAATCAGAAATGAATCGGCGAAATCGATATGTGAATAAGAAACGAGAAAGGAGGGATTGATTTACCTTTGAAGGATGCGCTAAAACCCTAGCAGCAAGGAAGAGAATGAGAGTGGAGTTGTTACGAAGTGAAGGGTTTATATATAGTGCGGTTTTTTCGATTTTGACGGAATTGCCCTCTTTTGACCTAATTTAATTCCAATGAATCATGTGGACTGGTGTTATTTCCTTGGGCGGCACGACAATTGTAGAAAAGGAGCGTTTTAGGGTTCTGTCAATACTTTAGGTTACTTAACTAAGTGGATTTGAAGAGTGTCCCGAGCACTCTTTAAGGATTCTAAAGAATAAGTTATTTCATAAAAAAGTTAAATATTATAATTTTTAATGTATTGATTACATAAAAAAAAAACTACTATTTAAAGGTCTTAAAGAGTGTCCGGGACACTCGTTAATATTTCCCAAAAAAATTGATAAAGAGTTGGTAAAGTGTTTGGATTATCTACAATGTCTTGAGTTAAACTCTCTTGATTAATGTGAGACCACTTAAGCCTTTATTGAATGAAAAAAAAAACATTTTATTTCCTTCTCAAATCCTAGTCGCCACTCATTTCCTCTTCTTCTTGTTAAAAGGGTGATTTAGGGTCAATTTTGACCTAAAAATCACCCCTCCGGATTGTTTTTCTTCATATCCTAATTGAATAAGTGATTTCACATATTTTCAGTTTTCTTTCGTTTGCTTTTTTGATTTTGTCGTCTCTGCACGACTCTGTTTGTTTTGATTTTTCGTCTTTGTGCGGTGTGTTTTTGATTTCCCGCCTTAGTACAATGTTTATTTGATTCAGGTTGAAAGATTAGCTTTGAGCAAGTGCAGATCCGATCAATGACTTTGGTGTCGTCAACGTTGCAGATCCGGGGACTTAAGTATTCCAGAGGCTTGAATATAGTCATATTTGTAGGCATAAGTACTTTGCCGTTTTATGTTATTAACATGGAAGTTTTGAGTATGTTCATAAATTAATCCTTTTTGTTTTTAGCGAATTTGGATTCGTATTGTATCGATGTACTCTATCAATTTGAAAGAATGAATATCGTTTATTTTTGTCAAAAAAAAAAGGATGATACAATATTCTTCAATATTTTTTTTTAAGGATTCAATATGTGTATTTTAACATATAGTAGTATATGAATATATATATATATATATATATATATATATATATATATATATATTTTTAAAAAATATAATATAAAATAAAAAAAAAAAAAAAGATAGGTA
>Ga0315915_1010615_pt1 | contig 10151 bp, 2 predicted proteins | sample MpolbnodulesMG_FD_207738 | JGI IMG/M metagenome (GOLD analysis project Ga0315915, IMG submission 207738) | Medicago polymorpha root nodule microbial communities from Los Angeles, California, United States - branched nodules | ecosystem: Host-associated > Plants > Roots > Nodule | place: USA... | reverse complement strand
TTTTCTCTTGTTTATGCTTATGATTGTTTAGTTATGAGTAGCTAAACTCTTAGATTGATTGAGCCATGATGAACCTATTGTAATATATGAATCAGTCGTTGAAACTCTCTTTATTATCAATATTATTCAGCTTTATTCAGAATTATTTGTGTTCATGGCTTTTCTTATGATTGTTTGCATGACTATTAACCCTAACTTCTTTCAATCACATAAATTGATCTTAGGAATTAAATGATTGCTAACCCTAGCTTTTAATCCTGAAATAGTAATTCTGTTTAATTCAACATATGAACTTAGAGATAGGAAGTTGAGAGTTATGACTTATGAATTAACGTTCTGACATAGCTTTCGCGGTTATTCAATCAGTTTAAGAGATTAAAAGGTTATAACATAGGAAAGGGTTTTGAGTCAAGAGATTGATCAAAACTACTTAGTTAGTTTGTCGTAAAGATTGAATAATCATTGAGAATAAAGGGAGGTAGACTAATCATATAGGGCAATATCGGATTCACCGACTTAATCATTCATCTCAAAGTAATTTTCTCTCGCATTTTGCTTATTGTTTATTAAACCCAAAATTACTGCCTAGGGCAACCTATAAATTTACTACATCCTTTATTTTAACGCTTTTGCCGAGTAGAAATTGAAACAGTCCCTATGGATACGAACTTAAAAATTTTGTTACTTTGATTCATTTTTAGTACACTTGCTAAAAGTCTATCATAAGCATTTCCTATAAAGGAGTCCAAGATTAGTTGTTCCTTTCAAATATCTAAAGATTATCTTAATAGCTATTAAATGAGATTCTCAAGGATCTGACTGGAATCTTGAACACAAGCATACACTGAATAAAATATCAGGTCTAGATGCAGTGAGATATAACAAAGAACCTATCATATCTCTATACAGCTTCTGGTCAACCTTTGTTCCAGTATCTTCTTTGCTTAAGGTGCAGGTTGGATGCATTGGTGTGTTCATCTCTTTACATTCTTCAAGCTTGAACTTCTTCAGAAGCTCCTTAGTATACTTTGTCTGATGAACATACAATCCATTTTTGCATTGATTGATTTGAATTCCAAGAAAGAATTTCAATTCTCCCATTATACTCATTTCAAATTCATCCTGCATTAACTTAGAAAACTCCTTGCAAAGAGATGCATTAGTAGAACCAAATATTATATCATCAACATATATCTGTACAACAAGAATGTCTTTCTCAAGAGTCCTTCTGAAGAGTGTTGTATCAACCTGACCTCTTTTAAAATTATTTTCAATTAAGACACTACTTAGTCTATCATACCAAGCTCTAGGAGCTTGTTTCAGACCATATAGTGATTTCTTAAGTTTATAAACATGGTCAGGATACTTCAGATCCTGAAAACCTAAAGGTTGTTTGACATACACTTCTTCAGATATCACACCATTGAGAAATGCACTATTGAAATCCATTTGATATAATATATTGTCATGCTTATCTACATAGTGTGCTTGTGACTTTTGGATGTCAAACCATTAATTGGTGTTGAATCGTAAATCTTTGAACTTTCTACTTTTATTCATGGGAAGGGAAAAAGAGAGAAAAACCCTTATGAGATTAAGGATCCGGGGGTTGGTTTCGCAAAGGGAAGGTTTTACGCACCCTAAACGACTTTGGTATTCCAAAGGAACCTCTTGCCTACTTTATCTTATGCTAAGTTCATTTTATTATAAATAAGTGCCTAAATGTCTAAGTGTGAAGAATGGAGGGAGAAGAAGCATGTTTTTGTTATTTTTTATTTGATTTGGAAAAACATAAGTCTTTTGCCTACATACCCACAAGTGGGATCAAAACCAATGTAGTTCACCTCAAAAATTTCGATTTGATGCGTTGGATTGATTTTAAAAGTTGGAAAAAAAATTTAGAAGAGGAAAGAGGCCGAGAAGGTATAAGAAAAATAAAATGAAGTGAGGTTGATTGATTTTAATTAAAATAAAGTAAGTCTAAATGTAAATTAAAATTGATTAAAAGTTTGATTAAGAAATAAAAGGAAGAAGGAATCACTTGGGTTAAAATCTAAGGTTTCTTAAGAAAATATTTTTGGTGTTTGATATATTTGATTTTTTTTTTGAAAATGATTTTTTTAAGCTAAACGTAAACTAAAAAACTAAGCACAACGACGTAACGTAATACAAAGCGAGAAATTTACGAAGGACGTTGGATCCCAAGCAAATTCTCAAGTTTTTGAGATGAACCTACAATTACTAATAGTTTGATTTTAAGAAAATTTTAAAGTCCAATAGTTAACCTAATTTGTCACTAATTCATTTTGGTCCTCGATCGCGGTCATGACATAAAGCGATAAATAAAGTGTGATTGTGTCGGTGCTACTTCTCATTTATGGATATTTACAAGGGACCTAAATACATACTTCTCAGATCGATTTTCTTAGTTGTTTGGCTCCTAGTGTTCCTTATGATTGTATATTGTTTTAACTAGATGATAGTGAAGAGTGGGCAGGTTCCTCAAACTGTTGGGTATGGTCTAGAGTTTCCGTTTTGTTCATTGAATATGCGAACAACATTAGTGAGTTATCTTACACTAAACTAATCTCCATTAGTGAGTTATCTTATCTTAAGAAGAATCTAAATCAACATAATTAATGAAAAATACCTATCAAATTAAGGTACAATCTGAACAGAATAGAGCCTCAACTTATTAAATAAGTTTTACCTAAATATATCAGAACATATAACAATGTACAATCAACTCTGTTTTAATCAAATACAATCAGCAACTTATGTTTAAAACAATAACCGTTGAGAAAGAGTATATTTCAAGATCCCAAGCTAACATCATCCGATCAATCCAAATGAGTTTTAATATTTAAAATTTACCTCATACCTCCCCTAAAGAAAATTAGCCTCATACCTAATCACTATACCACTCCCAAAAAAGACACTAATGTAATCACCACTCACATCTTAATCAATCCTACCCCCTCTCTTACGAGGTATTCTTCCATGGTCACAAGACCAAATCAATAGTGTTTGGACACACACACATAAAATGATGGTCCTTAAAATATTCAATCATTTTTTTTATCAATTTCCTCTTTACTATTAAACAAATATTTCTTTATGTGTGTGTGACAAACACTTTTTATTTGGTCATGTGACCATATTAGAATTTTTCCTGTCCTACTCTCACGGCAATTTGCCAATTTCCATTGTCACTTTTCTAACAAGAATTTCCATTGTCACTTACTGATACATATTACGACTAATATGTATAGTTTTGGTTATACTACCTCTCACCAATCCGACCCGTACTCCTGCTCACACATTGGAATTATGTAAGGGTCTTCTTCACTCTTCTCTCATGTTGGAAGCTTAAAGTGCACATATTGTCTTAATACATACAAAAAAAGACCTACTGTTACAAATATCATTTTCCTCAAGAGCCTAACTACGAATTCGCAAGTGCTGAAAATGGAGAATTCGAAGTCTTAATCTGTGCTCCAATATATCAAATTTATTTTAAAAGTTGAGTAGCCAACTGATTTGAACTAAAGAATATTTAGTTACAAGTCTTAGGTTTAACCCGAATGAAGAAATATATATCAGTTTAACAATTAATTAATAACATTTTTCATTAAAAAAATGTCAACTTTCTTCTAAAGTCTTTTATCATCTGAAATATACTTACGGTATTTTAAAGTTAATAATATAATACTACAAGAAGTTCCATTATTGCAAGAAAATAATCATAGTAAAAAATAATCTTTTTGACAGGAATAAAGAAACAGATAGGGTAAAAAAATTATCCTTTGAGAGTTTCTTCGCTTGAGGTGATGAAGTCCTTTGCAGGAGATGCTAGTTTGTCTACGGCTCAGATGCTCCTAAAGTGAAAAATCAAGAAAACCCATATTCTACAATGAAGATTCTTTTGGTTCAAGAGAAAATTTCGAATTAGAATAAGGAAGATACTCCATTAGATCGATTTTAATCACTGGATGCTAGTCAAAGGCATAATAGGTGGAAGTAATTAAGTAGTGCATCTCAACCGAAACTTCAAGAGTAAAAAATATTGAAGATACAAAAGGAAAAAAGTGCAAGGTAAATGCAAGAAAATTTATTAATTGATATTAATGAAGTCATTATAGATAAAGATTCTAGAAGTGATGATTTATGTGATGCATAAAAAATTGCACCAAATGAGGGGCCCACATCAAAGCTTGGTGGATTTAAAGGGAATGATGGTTGCAAACCTTTGACGTGAACCTTATAGCATTCGTCATGCCACTTAATTGGGAGGTATAAATAAACCTCATTTAATATATTATATTACTTTACACTTTTCAATTATTTAAAACACTTAATTATATTTTCCAAATATTCCTACCACCCATCCAAAATTTTATAATGGGTCCCATTAATCTCACAATATATTACAAATTTATATCTTACATTAATTTAAAACAACCATCGCACAAATATGAACCTGTTAATTAAAAAAAAAAAACTCAAAAGTAAGAAAAGGCTGACAATTAGGTAAGTATGCTTTGCAGTGCAGAGCAACGATAAAGAGTTTGGCTTTCCTTGTTCAATGTCAATTATCTAAGACATTTCGACACAAATGCATTGGTTATTGTGTAGCCACAATAATATACATGCGATATTGATGCTCTTAAATCTCAAAATAAGGTCCATAAAAAATTGCAAATCGTTGTTCCTACATCAAAATTTGTTAAAAAAACACATGAGAAATATGATTTTACCCTCAACTATAGCTAATCACTGCTCGGTCTTTCCAACGGTAATTAACTATCGTTCCACGACTTAAGAAATAAAAAAAAAACTCCAACGCCATTTAAGTGCCGTTTAACATAAAAATTTATTTTTATGAACAGTAACAATGGCACCATGCACCTTTTCTCCTTCAGTTCCATATATAATTTCCTTAATCAAAAACATCAAATTCAATCATCACTTATTCTATTTAAATCATATCCTATAGATAAGAGTTCAATGGATTTGCAATTGAGGTAATTTGGTTTTGATCCTTAATCAAAAACATAAAAAATTCAATATTTAAAATCTACCTCAGTCCAGATCAATGACTCTACTCCTCCTTTGGAGGAGAGCCGGAGATTCTTCTAACCGAAAAAGGACGCCAAAGCAATCACCATCTACTCCTACTATGCTCTCACGGCATTTGCCATTTTCCATTGGAATATGTATGAATCTTCTTCACTCATGTTGGAAGTTTAAAGCCATCATATTGTCACTTAGTGCATATACAAATTAAGACGTCTTATTACTCTATCCAGATAATTTTCTTTTCTTTCTGAAAATCAGTTATGCTAACAAGTGCCCTAAGAGCACTTAAGTTACGAAAGCGTGAATTGAAACTTATGACATGTTCGATTTGTGCGAGACAATGATAACAAATCTAAGACAATGAGTAATAACTAAGATTAAACGTTAAAGGTTCAAATATGGAATCTCATTAAGCACATCAAATATCAATATTCAAGCATACAAATTTTAAAACAATCTCAAACCAAACCTATTAACAATTAATCACACTATCAACTAATGAAGATAAGGTATATGAATCAATATTTTGAAAGTCTCTTTCCCAAGACTAGAAGGAGGTCGGATATTGCTTATATGGAGAAAGACTAGTTTCTTTTAGAGCGCATCTCAGAATTCTTGTTCATGCAAGTCTAAATCAACGGTAATATTAAAATATAAAATATTCATTGTATAAATTATTAGATATTATTAGAATATAAAATATATTTCCTTTGGAAAAGGAATATACCCGCCAACTATGTGAGCACTCTTTGCCCAAGATCTATTAGTTCCTTGTTGATAATGGTGTAACCATAAATCTAATGGCATTAGCATACCCTAAGGAAGATGAATAAGAATGTGGATGAGCTAAGCTAATTTTTAGAAAGCTTTATCGGCGAAACATCAGGGGTTTTTGGAAAGCAGGTAAATCAAAATATTACTTTATTCACGAATGGTAAAAATCAAGTTTGGGTTGATTAGCCTTCAGTAGAAGTAAATATAATTTTTTTTTTTGGGAAAATATAATCCTTTTATTTATTTTCTAAAATTTTATCTAATTTAGTATTATTTTTATTATCATTTGTATGTGCTACTAATTTATACATTAACAATTTTTTAATCAAAAAACTTGGTCTATGTAGGATAAATATCCCAACAAAGTACACTATAAATTTGTTTATGAACTTTATAGTATTTTGAAGTTCTATTGATCAATGATACCCTTCGGTAAAATTAATTCAAAATTTAATTCTATGCAAAATAATGAAATGTAAAAAAATCATATAACTTTGTATTGATTATTATATTATATGTTAAATACTATATTCATAAAAAAAAAAATTTTTATTTTAAAGTAGCTAAACTAGCTTGACCAAAAAAAAAAGGTAGCTAAACTAGTCCACCATATTGGCATTGAGCAAAATTGAAGTAAGGGGTGTTCAAATGCAAACCGATCTAAAATAAAAACGCAAACCAATCTAATAAAACTGAAAACCACAAAAAATTGAATATTTTTAGATGCGTTTGGATGTTGTTTTGTAAAAACCACTAGGATCGAATTAGATTTCATATCACTTTTTTAAAACCTAACCAAACCGAACCGCAAAAGTAAAATTTATTACTTAGTTATTCTTTTACTAGTAATATATATGCATTAATATATTTCTTGTTTATTTTTCTTATATATATTTCATTAATTTAATATATATTATCACTTGTTCATATGTTTCGAATATAATCCATCATTTTATTTTATAATGTTAATTTTTTTTTTATATATTTGTGTTATTGTTTGCATCTAACCTATTATTTTACCGTATATGTATAATACTAATATTAAAAAAATAATTACATATAGCCTTTTGGATGTCTAAAAACTGATCCAAATTAAACCGAATATATTTAGATCAGATCAGATCAGATTTTTTTTTTAGAATAACCATCCAAATCAATCCGAACCGCTTGTAATTTTTATTTTGAATCGGATGGCTTTTAACTCAAAATCGATTTAAACTGCACCACGAACATCCCTAACTGCAGCTGAGACATTGAGAAAGAGTATATTTCAAGATCCCAAGCTAACATCATCCGACCAATCCAAATGAGTTTTAATATTTAAAATTTACCTCATACCTCCCCTAAAGAAAATTAACCTCATACCTAATGACTATACCACTCCCATAAAAGACGCTAATGATGCATAAAAAATTTCACCTAATGAGGGACCCACATCAAAGATTGGTGAATTTAATCCTCCTCGGTCCAGATTAATACTTCTACCCCTCCTTCAAGGAGAGCCGGAGATTTCTAGCCCAAAAAGGACGCTAAAGCAATCACCATCTACTCTTACTATGCTCTCATGGCATTTGCCATTTTCCATTGGAATATGTATGAATCTTCTTCACTCATGTTGGAAGTTTAAAGCCATCATATTGTCACTTAGTGCATATACAAATTAAGACGTCTTATTACTCTATCCAGATAATTTTTTTCTTTTTCTGAAAATCATAATCACAAGGGTTATGCTAACAAGTACCATAAGAGCACTTAGGGCACTTGTTAAAGAAAGCAAAATTAGTATGTTTGCATTAGATTCAACAACATTTTGACTTTTAAAAAGTTAAATTCATCACTTTTCACTATTTTCCAACACAATATTTTTATTTGTATCCTTTTAACCAATGCTTCAAGGGCACTCTTTAGCATTTCCCTAACGACAAATATACAAATGGTGGAGACTTTATAAAGATAAAAGACAAAAGCGAATGACTTTAATTAAGTCGAGTCTTCACTATTACAAAAGGAATATCAATTATTTATTTTATTACAATATTTTGTGTATAAATATCACTAACGTCTCCCATGAAAAAGCATGCAATATCATAATAAGTCTCTTGTTCAATTATAATACATCAGTGATTGACTATACTTTCATTTTATTGTATTAAAATTTCCAAAATGCTTCAGAAGATGATGAAGCTTTTACCAATGCCGTGTCTTCTTCTGTTCTTCCATGTGTTTGTTATGGCCACATCACCTTATGCTGCAACAAAAGACCATGGCAGCGAGGCTGATGCTCTGTTGAACTGGAAAGCAAGCCTTGACAACCATAGCAATGCTTTGCTCTCTTCATGGATTGGTAATAATCCTTGTAGTAGCTGGGAAGGAATCACATGTTACGATGATTCAAAATCCATCTACAAGGTAAATCTCACCAATATTGGACTAAAAGGTATGCTTCATAGTCTCAATTTATCATCACTTCCAAAAATCCACACCTTAGTTTTAAAAGACAACTCTTTCTACGGAGTTGTACCACACAATATTGGGGAGATGTCCAATCTAGACACTCTTGATTTGTCACTAAATAATCTCTATGGTACCATTCCCAGTAACATTGGTAATTTGTCCAAATTATCTTATCTTGATCTCAGTTACAATTATCTCACTGGGATTATTCCATTTGAGATAACCCAATTGGTTGGTCTTTATGTATTGTCTATGGGTACTAACCATAATTTAACTGGATCACTCCCTCAAGATATTGGTAGATTGAGGAATTTGACAATGCTTGATATTTCTTCGTGCAATCTCATAGGGACAATACCAATCTCGATAGGAAAGATAACCAACATATCACATTTTGATGTAGCACAAAACAACCTTTCTGGCAACATTCCTGAAAGAATTTGGAAAATGGACCTAAAGCATTTGTCACTTGCAAATAATAAATTTAATGGTTCCATCTCACAAAATATTTTCAAGGCACGAAACCTAGAGTTACTACATCTTCAAGAAAGTGGTCTTTCTGGTTTCATGCCTAAGGAATTTGGGATGTTGGGTAATTTGGTAAATCTGGATATTAGTAACTGCAATCTCACCGGGTCTATCCCTATTTCTATAGGAATATTGACCAATATATCAAATCTCATTTTAGATTCCAATCAACTTTTTGGCCAGATTCCTCGTGAAATTGGGAATTTGGTCAACCTCCAGAGACTATATATTGGAAATAACAGTCTTTCTGGCTTCATTCCTCGAGAAATTGGATTTCTAAAACATCTCCAGGAACATCATGTTTCTGAAAACCATCTCTCAGGCCCAATCCCTTCTACAATTGGAAATTTGAGCAATTTATATTATCTTTACCTTTATTCAAACCATCTCATTGGTAGCATTCCCAATGAAGTCGGAAAACTTTATTCCCTTTCCAAAATCCAATTGGTAGAAAACAATCTTTCAGGCTCAATCCCTTCCACCATCGGAAATTTAACAAAATTAAGTGAATTAGCTCTTCACACAAATATTCTCTCTGGACCAATTCCTTCCACTATTGGAAATTTGAGAAAACACAGTCTATTATCTATTATGTCAAATGCTTTAAGTGAAAATATTCCAGCAGAAATGAACAGGATTACTGGTTTGGTAAACCTCCAATTAGGTTATAATAATTTCATAGGCCATTTACCTCACAATATTTGTGCTGGTGGAAAGTTGGCAAGATTTAGTGCTAATGATAACCAGTTTACAGGCCTAGTTCCAGAGAGTTTGAAGAATTGCTCAAGCCTTACTAGAGCCAGGTTTGAACATAACCAACTAACTGGAAATATAACAGATAGCTTTGGTGTGTATCCAAACTTGGACTACATGGGATTGAGTGATAATAAATTTTATGGTCTCCTTTCTTCAAATTGGGGAAAGTGCAAGAATCTCACATCCCTTCACATTTCCAACAATAATTTAACAGGAAGTATACCACAAGAATTGGCCGAGGCAATCAATTTACATATACTTGATTTTTCCTCTAATCAATTTTCGGGAGAAATTCCAAAAGAGCTAGGAAACTTATCTTCACTGATCCAACTCTCCTTAAGCAACAATCATCTTTCAGGAGGAGTTCCTACACAAATTGCATCATTGTCAGAACTAGCTACCTTAGAGCTTGCAAAAAATAATTTAAGCGGCTTCCCAAAACAACTTGGAAGGTTGCCTAAGTTGTTAAACTTGAATTTGAGCCAAAATAAGCTTGAAGGAAACATTCCTGTTGAGATTGGACAATTACAAGTTATTGAAAATCTTGATCTTAGTGAGAA
>Ga0315915_1010614_pt1 | contig 10152 bp, 3 predicted proteins | sample MpolbnodulesMG_FD_207738 | JGI IMG/M metagenome (GOLD analysis project Ga0315915, IMG submission 207738) | Medicago polymorpha root nodule microbial communities from Los Angeles, California, United States - branched nodules | ecosystem: Host-associated > Plants > Roots > Nodule | place: USA... | reverse complement strand
TTGATGGTTAAAATCAAGGTTAAATATGTTTTTGGTCCCTAAAAATATACCAACTTTTCGTTTTAGTCCCTCTAAAATTTTCTTTCAACTTTTAGTCCTATAAAATTTTCAATCACTACTTTTGATCCCTATTTTTAAGTAAATTTTTCTATTTTTTAATAAAATTGTGTAGAAATGTGTAGAATATTGTATAAATCTCTCACAAAAAAAATAGAATTTTTTAACAAAACATAAATTAAATATGAATTTTTAACCGACAAAAATATAAAAATTCATATTTCATTCATGTTTTGTTATTAAAATCTTTTTTTTGGAGAGATTCTTATAATAATAAAATTTTCTCCAATTTTTTTTTAAAAAAATATGATTTTTACATGAGTTTACTTTAAATGAGAGATCAAAAAGGAAAATGAAAAACTTTTGAAAGACTAAAAGTTGAATAATTTTTTTAGAGAAATAAAAACAAAAAGTTGACATATTTACGGCGACTAAAAACATATTTAACCCCTTAAAATTATTTTAATTTATCTACATATACTTTACATATCATACAAAAGACAATTTGTGATTGATTAACCGTATAAAAAAATTCCACCCATATGACATCAAAATTAATCTCTAGTATAAAGTTTATATTTTTCCTTTTCCTTATTTCCAACCTGCTTGGGAAATATATAAAGCCTAGACAAGCTAAAATTTTATATGAGCAAAAGAGTAATTAACTAATAATAATGCTTTTTTACTTTGAACAAAAGGAATGTTATTTGAAAACCTTTGTTGGAATAACTTGTTGGGCAACTAAAATATACAAAAAAAGTTAGGATTGACACAAAAATCAAAATAATAGAGAGAGAAAATAAAAATACAACATAAATATGAAAGATAATATTATCACAAAAATTATAAAAAAACGGTTGTTCGAATATCATTCCTCTAAGAACAAATATCTTCCTTGGGAATAAGGTCTTGGTGGCAAATACATAAGCACAAAAATTGAAGGCAAACCTTTCTAAAATAACTAATAAGTGTTCCATCAACTCTATGGCATAACTAATAAGTGTTCCATCAACTCTATGGCAATTCCATATATAACTCTCGAGAGCAACCTATGGAATGTAAACAAAACCATCTGCCTAGCTAGCTAGCTAGCACGTCCTTTTGATAGGCATAGTTAATTATGCTCTTGAAAATGAATAAAACCTAAACATCTATAAATAGTAAATATTTATTAAAAAATAAAATTTAAAATTATGAAAAACAAAGCGGCATAATTTTTAATATACAAATTTTATTTGTAGAATTCTTTAACATGTGCCCTAAAACATATGCTAGCATTTTCCTAAATAAACTAGTTGCTTGAATCATCTAGATATCAGGGCCGACTTATGGATCAAGCGATCTAAACTAAAGCTTAAGTCTCAAAATTTTGGAATAATAATTTTTTTTATTATATGTGTTTGTTGAAATATGTTGGTCAAGATTAAGGCCTAAAGTCTTTTTAGTCTTAGGTTCGAATCTTATACTTGGTAAAACATATTTTTTATTTAAGCTTCATTATAAAATTTGTTTTAGGCTTCATAATTTATTGTCTCATAAACAAGTTTATCACTGGAAAGTTGTAGAGAGTCTAACGCCTCAGTCCATGTGGGTTCAATTTTTTTATTCTATTACTTCATACAGTGTATACATGCACTAGTAGGACTCGTGAAATTACAAAGTGTTTTCAGAGCTACCAGTTGACTATCGTACCACCCCACAAAAATTGCACATCAGTTTTAGAGATGATATGAATGGTCAACAATGACCATGACATCATAACCGTCCCCAAAGGAAATGTAAAAACATAAATAAAAGAAGGATATAATATGGGAGTTGCAGTGAGAATGATGAAGAATGCAAGGTTATTTATAGTCACACCACCAACTTAAACTGCAACTAAAGTCAAAGGAAACATGTAAAGTCAACCAAAAATGCATTAAAAATACCACAAACCGTCCAAGCTTTGCTTGTAACGCCACAATCCTTGAAATATTTTTACAAATAAAAAAAAATTGTGATAAGCATAATCACATAAAATTAAATGATTGATCATAGTTTTGCCATAAAAAAATATGATTGATAATGTTTTAAGATATGATGATATTGTTATGTTTAATATTAATTTATATTACATATAAGAGGATTGTTTAGAAACCATTATGAGAATTCATATTTGTTTAAATATTTTAAGGATAATTCATATAATTTTTTATGTATCTTGTTAATATTTCATAAGTTTGAAGAGTTCTATGGAATTCATATTTTATCTTAATAGTGTAGTCATAAAAGAACATTATTTTATGGATCGCAATTGTGTAGTCCCGAGTTATTTTTATTTTTATGTCGGTATCACTTATTCTTTTTAATCAGAGTTAGTGGCATTTATGTTTCCTCTCAATTTTGGTCATAAAAAGGGTTGAAATAAGTTGTTAGAGTGTAATTAATATTTGTGGTTTGTCTCTTTTTCTTTCATATTTATTGAAAATGCAATTCATATACTGATATAACGACTTCTTTTGAATTTTCTTCTCAAAATTTTATTCCACTTTCATTGGTCCTTTTTTTAAGTCTATTGTTTGGTAAAACTTTTTTTTATTTACTTAATTTTTGTTTTTTGATTCGTTAAAGTGAATAAGATAATAAGCAATTTAAAAAAACTTGTAACTCATCAATTTATAAATTTATAAATTGACGAGCTTTAACATTTTTGTGTTCTATATTTTTCAAAAGTATATAAACATGATAAATAGATAAAATATACTAAAAATATAAGTATGAAAATAAATACATATTTTTTTTATAATAATTATCACTATGTTCATATAAACTAAATTCAAACATTAAAATAATTTATTCAAAATTATCTTTATAAATTGTTGAATTTTATCTAAACTATCTGGTCAACCTAAAGGTAACTTGATTCTCTATCATGTCATAGAAACCAAAGAATAGTAACGAAATGAAGAGTAAAAAAGAGAATAAAAATTATAATACCAAATTGAAGAGGTACCATCCAATAGTTTCTTAGAGAAAGTGATGATGCACAATCATTTTTCATAAACTTCTTCTTGAGCAACAACGATGTAGCAAAATTAAAATTGAAGAGGTACCATCCAATAGTTTCTTAGAGAAAGTGATGATGAACAACCATTATTCACAAACTTCTTCTTGAGCAACAATGATGCAACAAAATTAAAGTAAAGGTATCTTGTATCTTCTTTTCTTAATTCACATAAAAAATTTCACATACACATTTAAGGAATAAAATAAAATATGGAAGAAAGTCGGAAAAATAGACTAACAAACATCATATAAATAAATAAAAAGTAGGGCTTAAATATTTGATCAATTTAAGAGTAACTTGACTCCTTATATCATGTCATAGAAACCAATTGATAATCAAGAGATGAAGAGTAAAAGTGAGTAAAAAAACAGTAATACAAAATTGAAGATGTTCTATCCAATTATTTATTGAAAGTGGTGATGAACAAAATCCAAAATTTGGTAAAAAAAATCACATATTTATATATTGAGATCATATTAGTGGTTGTATATATAACGAGCGAGTGAATGTTCATAGTTAAGAAACATGAGTTATGGAATATAAAAAAGAAATAGTAGTTCAAAGGTTAATAATAAGGCAAATTCTATGGTACACCCAATATATTTGAGTGTACTGGTACACTCACTCTTTAAATTAATAGTTAAATGAGTTGTTTTTTGAAGAAAAATATTGTTTTTTTATCACTTATAATTATAATAACTAAATCTTATTCATCAAAAATGTCAACGAAATAAAAATTAATTTTTTTTGAATTTTAATCACTCATGATTGAGAACATTGATTATTTTTTACGATAATATGTAAAAAAAATTACTATGATTCTTATAAACAATGAAATGATGTTCTATAAAATATAAATATTGAAAAATAACTATTTCTTAGATGAAAAATGATCGTTAATTTATAAAATTATGAAGCGAGAGTACCGGTACACCTCACTTTGTGAGTGGACCGTAGAAGTTCCCTAATAATAATGTGATAAAAATGAATGCATTGGAGTTTATGATTCATATAAACACATAAAGAATGCGTGAAACTTTTTTAGATGTGCCATATCATCACAAGACTAGCTCATGGATAGCTTAAGTTTAGTTCTCAAAGATGATAATATATAGATATATAGATAGATGAAATGTGCATATACTATGTTAAAATTGTGATTTGGGGGTTTGGCACATTTAGATTATATAATCTAAACCGTATTTAGAACAAGTAAAACAAACAAATTGTCATCAAATCAAATTCTAAAACAACAACATAAATTAAATATAACAGTTTCAACACCAATGTAAAACAACATAACTAAACACAAACAAAATCATGGATAACTAAAATTGAATTCTTCATATAATTTATCCATGGAAACCTTGATTTTTTCATAGGACCTCAGCCAAATCAAACTTTCACAAATATTAGGAAAAGATCTGACCAAGGAAGCGTCTAAATCGATTGGCCTCTTTGAACTATAATGTCCAAATATAAAAACATGACTCTCACATCATCGTCGTTCTTGAGATTTATCTGGCGAACCGGACGCTTCCATTTGAGTCGATTGACAAACGACAATACTCAACATTGTCCACCTTTCTTTTATATGTGGTTAAGATGACCGCCAATTTGGTCAAGTTGATTTCAAACCAGAGAGTGTGACATCAACGTAGACCCTATACAAATTAGGCTTCCCATGTTATTGTAAACTGTAGCTAACTTATTGTTCATATGTACTAGATAAATGTCCATGGTTCTGTAATGTGGTATGCAAATGAATCAAACATGACAATTTATGGAAGGCTCGTCACAACATGGACCATAGAAACAACTATCAGTGCAATGTGAACTACACAAAAATCTTATATTTTACTGATTCAAATAATATAATCCAAAACGTGTCAAACCCTAAAAACACAAGTCACAATTGTGGATGTTTCAAATTATATAATTTAAACGATTACTAAGCATGCATATATAATCTGAAACAAACAAATTCTCACGGCTAAATGTGATATTTTACATTGACAATTTCTTACAAATTAGATTAATTAAAACATCAATAACATGATTTTCTAACAATAATTAAAACAGATTATTTAATTCATTAAAATAAACTATCCACTTGTAAGATCAATCAGAACATCATCAATTTTCAAAGGATCGTAAATGGATAATTTATTGCAGCCGTCCTAGACGAGAAATATGTAGAAATAGTGTCTTGGCATCAAAGACACAATTGTTGAAAACAGAGACCCAATCCGCCGCATGCAATGCGGGGGATCAATAGATAGAGTAGTTGATCAACAATAGCAGAAAATGCAGAATTATTGTATATTAATTACGAGTTATATTAACTAGTGTCTTCGGTCACAAGTCACGGAAACAAAAGAAAGTATTAATTACGAGTTATGTTAACTAGTGTCTTCGGTCACAAGTTATGGAAACCAAAGAAAGTAATGTTTGTATTGAACTTTTTTATTGTCAATAATCCGATTTTTAGCGGAAAGAGATTCAGTAATTCAAAATTTTAAATAAAGATAAAATATAGAATACATAAATTTCAATAAAATTTAATTAAATTTGGTTCTTTAACAAGTGTCTCAAGATTCTTATTTTTTGAAAGGTCTCTCATGGACACTTATTAACATTTTCCATTAATTATTTAAAAAACAAATAAAACATTTGATTGCTTTTTTATACATTTGCATCGTAAATAATTTTTACAGGTGCATTCCATCTGTTCTTATTGTACTGCCACTCAACACTCAAGTTAGTTTATAAAATCTCTCGGCAAATATTTATAATTTGATATAGTTTGATTTTTTTTCTTCTACACTTTAGTGGTTAGAAATTTATTATTTATGATGAATAAGTTGAAAATTTGAGGTACAAACCTTGATACCTGTATATCGTAATATTTCTACCAAGTGGATTATGCTCACGAGTACTTTATACATTTAGATTTAACTGTATATATGTATAAAAATGTTTATATTCTCTTTTTAATGATCAACGTGTAAAAATTAAATTCAATACCCCTAAAAACAAATTAAATTCAAAAATATATTTTCGATCATTTTTCATTTGACAAATAATTTTCCAGTCATTAAACCATGTTATGCATAGTTGTATCGTTTTACATTTAATCAAATAATTTTTATGTAATCAAAATGACTTGTTGTTTCCCCTTACTTTTTTTAATTAATCCTAGGATTTTTTTTCCAGTCAAACGATAAATATTCTAGTCAATTAAATCCATAATAACGTTGTAATTTAAATTTTTTTTTAATCTACTTGGGTTGACCTAATGATATTAGTTTGAGAAGTTGAAGTGTGTTTCTCTTAAGGTGTGTTTGGATGGAGGATTTAGGAGGGGAATAGAGGGGAGGATTTAGTTTTCATTTTTGAATTACGGACACTATGAAATGTTTTTTAAAAGTAAACATATTAACATAATAAACAATCATATAATACTTCAATCACACTTGATTTATTTTAGAAAAACATGTTATATAGTCCATAATTTAAAAAAGAAAAGTAAACCCTCCCCTCACTTCCGCTCCCAAACCCTCAATCCAAACACACCCTTAGACTTTGTTTGGATGAAAAAGAAAGTGAAAGGAAAGAATGAGATAGGAAAGATTGTCTAAAGAAAGAAAAAGAGTAGAAAACGAGATGATTGTTTTGGTTGTTTGGTACAAGAGAAAGTGGAATAGAAAGTTGGAGGAAAGAAAGACCTACATCTGGTAATTGACATAAATACCCTTAAGCAAAAATAATATGTTAGTATAAACAATTGTTTATAGTTCAGTGAAAAAATAAAATGACATAATACATTTGTATCTACTAACAAACAGTTAAGTAGTGAATTATTTTTTTTTAAAAAAAAGTTAGGCATGAATTGAAAAAAAAAAAAGAAAAGAAATAGTAAAATGAATAAAAATAAATAAAAGTTGGGGCATTTTGGATATTTTAAACACAACACTTGTGTTTCTGAGGCTTTTCCCTCCACATGTGGGTGGAAAGGTTTCCAACATGGGTCCCACATATATTCTTTCTTTCCTTAACCTTTTTGGAGAGTTTCAAACTTGGGAAACTCTTTCTTTCCCTCACCTTTCTCTCGTCACCACTTTCTTTCTTTTAAAACAAACATACCCTTAAGGTCTCATTTTTGATTCTCCTTATTGGCAATTTCTGTGGGCTAGTTTGGATTCTTAGAAAAAAAATCATAAGAATTTTTTAGTATTTTTTTTTTGTGGTGTCTGAGGTTCGAACCCCGTACCTTACATATATTATGCATTGTCTTTATCAACTGAATTAAGCTCACCGGATCATAAGAATTTTTTAGTTAATCTAAATATCAACCATTCCATAGGATTCATTATTAATGTTTTCATTGTTGGTAAATTGAAATTAAATCTATATAAATGTTTACACTATCGTGCATAAAAATTTAATTCATAAAACAATTTCTCAGCATTTTTCTCTCTTCATGAAATCATATGCCATCTTCATGTCATGCATTTTTATATTTTTTAAACATTTAATCAAATAAATAGTATTTTTAAGCAAAAACAAGATTTTTGTTTCTCCTTAATTTTTTTATCAATCCCAATATTCTTTTTCAATTAAACTAAATATATACTAATCAATTAAACTTTTCAATTTAATTCTCGATCTGCTACGTCATCATTTTTGTAGTGGTTGATACTAATGTTTGGGACAAATAACAATGGTTTCTCCCTCTGCATAGGTGAAATAAAAAAATTATAAAAACTAGGGTTAGATACTTAGATATATTTTAATCTATAAAAACTTCCAACGATTTTTAGTCTACACAATGTCTAACGGGTTGCTTTTAATTTTTATAAATAAAAGTAACACAAAAACAATTGAATGAGTTGAAAAGAGACTTCATATCATATTTATTTAAAAGTTCTAGGGTCATCTTTAAAAAAGAAGTGGTGTTAAATCTCTATATAACACCACTCATTGTATTCATATCCGATTTAAGGAATTAGTTTATGTAATTTATAATAGGTTTTGCTAGAAGCCATTCATGAAGGTGTCTTTTAGCAACACGCATCTCAATGTGTGATTTTTATTTTTTAGTTATAACTTTGCTAAAAGACGCCTCCATAAAAATTAGTTGGTGTCTTTTAGCAAATGTTCATAGAATAACTTGCTAAAAGACACCTTCATAAAAGGTGTATGAATGTGTCTTCTAGCAAAACTCTTATGTAATTATGTATATATGATACTCCGTTAGTTGACATTAAGAAATAAGAACCAAAAGTATATATGCAAACTATTTTTAAAAGGGCATATAAAATGTGACAGGGTGAATAATCAAGAAAGAAAGAAAAAAAGGTGAGTTGTGAGGATGGGTAGCATGTCCAAGAAAAGAAACAGTAAACGATAAACCTAATGAACACGCAAACAAAGCAAAGAAAGTCAAAAGAGTCATACTAGTACTTACAAACTTCATTTAATTAATCTCCCAAACCTTAGTTAACTAGTAAATCATTAAATTTTCTGCCTCCTCTCATTCTCTCTCATCCATCGATCCATACATACCCAACCCAACTATAGAGTCAATCGTTTTCTTAATTCTACCACATGCATTTTTCAAAACTCCGTCCATGTGAAGTATTTATAAAAAGCCTCACCCTTCCTTCTTTGTAATAATCCAAGACTCTCTGATATCTCTCTCTCTCTCTCTCTCTCTCTCTCTCTCTCTCTCTCTCTCTCATATTCTATATACAAATAAAATTTGAAAGTGGCTATTGGAGAATCAATGGATGTAAAAGGAAGAGGAAGCAACAACAAAAACAACTTTATGAGTAGTGATCAAGAGGATGAGATGGACCTTAGAAGAGGTCCTTGGACCGTGGAGGAGGACTTAACCCTCATGAATTACATTGCTACTCATGGTGAAGGTCGTTGGAATACCCTCGCCAACTCCGCTGGTAAATATCATTGGTTTCCTAAATTAGCCTCTTCTCTCTACCTATGTGATTGTGGTGCAAGTACTTAATTAGTCCCTTGTATATATCACTTATTTTCATTACCACAAACGGATGGTTATCCGATCCATTAAATTGCCATTGAAAAGCCAAAGTTTGTGGTTTTGTGACTATATATGATGATAGTGAAATATGCATTGGCCTTATATGATACATGTGGATGTAATTGTCTCTAGCTACGTTTATAATAATAATATTGAAACTGCGATATAATAATCTAGCATATATGAAATTTGTCAATACTCATTGGTTATAATTGCTTGGCGCGCCCACTTGTGAAAAAAGGAAAAATTAAAATGGGTTGATACACCTCCACCAAAAATCAATCATATGATTAATGTTTCTTCAGAAAAAGAAAGTACTACAATATAAAATTCGGACTCTCTTTCTTTCTTACCCGTATAAATCCTATTAGTAATACATATCGAGTCTTTATCAGTATGATGATTTGCATTCTTTTGTTATTATTAGGTCTCAAACGAACCGGTAAGAGTTGCAGATTAAGGTGGCTTAATTATCTCCGCCCCGATGTTAGACGTGGAAACATCACACTTGAAGAACAACTTTTGATTCTCGAGCTCCATACTCGTTGGGGTAACCGGTAATAATATATATGTTAAGAGTTTTATACAATGAAACCAAAAATGTATTTATGAGTTTTAATTGAAACATTTTTCATCTTATAAACCGATTTTGTGAAACTGAATTAGTCCAATTCAAATTCTAAATATATATATATGCCAAACATTAACCATGCATCGATCAATTAAAAATAAATATCATTATTTTTTTAAAAAATATACCAATTATTTCCTTCTTCTAATCATTTAACACAATGTTTCATTTTATCTATTTTAGATTTTTTTTAACGGTTAATTTTGACAAAACTTATTTGTTTAATGATGAATTGCATTAGATGGTCGAAAATAGCCCAATATTTACCCGGAAGAACAGACAATGAAATAAAAAATTATTGGAGAACTCGTGTTCAAAAGCTTGCCAAACAACTCAAATGCGACGTGAATAGCAAGC
>Ga0315915_1010612_pt1 | contig 10153 bp, 4 predicted proteins | sample MpolbnodulesMG_FD_207738 | JGI IMG/M metagenome (GOLD analysis project Ga0315915, IMG submission 207738) | Medicago polymorpha root nodule microbial communities from Los Angeles, California, United States - branched nodules | ecosystem: Host-associated > Plants > Roots > Nodule | place: USA... | reverse complement strand
GCCATATGAGACCAAACCTTTCTTTCCATTTGGGCTTCGGGATGATGAAGTTGACCTTCTGTCTCTACCTGATTTTCGTGGAGATGGTAATTATACACAAGACCTGGATTTCGCTGGACTCCTGCTTCGGCAGTACGAAGAATGCATTTCTACACGACGAGAGGGGCGAGATTGATTCGGGGAATTGCTCTGAACTGGGGAGCGAATGGGAACTGGATTGCTGCTTCTGCTATATCTTGGAGCTCGGTAGCGTGGGATGGGCGAAACAGACGGTGATCGGCGGATGACCGTAAAGTTTCGATATTACATCCAGACATTCTCAAGATGGATGAATATAAAGAAACAAATAAGGACGTGTTTGATTCCAGTCTATTTTGCATGTATATATAGTACAGAGGGAGTGTGGAGAGCTATGCATATATGCGTTGGAACCACAACTTAGACCATTTTTTCATTTCCAAAATTTAGTAGTATGTTACCTTTATGGAAAATAGCATAAGAATCGTAAGTATTACATTTTCGGGTAGCATTTGGGTGACATTGTGGTTGGTGACATTGTGACATTGGCCAACCACAATGTCGCAAGTGTCTTTCTTCTTTCTCTTTCACAATATTTTTTTTGTTTCTTTGTACATGTGTGACATTGTGGTTGGCCAATGTCACCCACCACAATGTCACTCAAGTATTTTCCTACATTTTCGATGCAACTCATAAAATGAGGACACTGCACCATTTTTTTTTATTGGAATTCAAATTGACAAAGACTTTGGAGGTAAATATTTTAGGGTTAACAATTTTAGTAATTAATGCGGTACAATTAGAGGGAAATTTTTAAGTTTAGGTGTTGCTAAACTTAATAAGTTTTAAGAATAAGGGATTCTGAATAATCAGGGTTTCATTTTTCCAGAAATTAAAAGGTTAAAAAAGTTGAATTGAAAATGTTCATTCAAGTGAGGAAAAGTTGGGACTTTCTCTTCCGATAATTTATTTATAGCATAACCCTTTATTTATAAGGTGGTGGAATATGAATGAGGCATTCAGATCATGACTACTACTTTCTTGACACCTACACGGTTACATTTATAGTGATAAATGAAGGAGCTCATGACAAGAATATTAATGTCATCTATAAGTACATGGCTGCAGGGGCGAATGACTTTGTTGTGATGGCTACCCCAAAAGAAAGAGGAAAAAAAAACTTGAACTATCAGTATAGTTTTATATATAGTTACCTCATTAAAATATTATTCGGCCACTCCAAATAATTTTGTTGGTTTAAAGGGAGATGATATTACACAAATATTGAAAATATATCTAGTTTAGTGTCAATTATGGATAAATTTTACTTCTTAAAACTTAATAGAACTCAACTTTTATAAATAACTATTGTTTAATTTTTATTTTCTTCGTTGTCGTTTCATTAAATATAAATTAAAATTATTGTGAATTTATTTTTTTTTTTTTTTGAATAAGCCAAAATGAAATAATATAATCACCAAGAGCAGTTCATCTCGAACAAGGCATGCAGAGATAAAACGCTCCTCAAAAGAATACTAGGTCCAGTTGTCTGTTGCCTAACAGCAGCACAAAAAAAAAGAAGGAAAAAAAAATTACTCCATAACACCCATACAAATTAAAGGGTGCCGCCACCGGTCATTATAACTGAAAGCGGAAGTTAGCAAGTTAGCCAATTAGCTTTTAACCAAGAAAAAGACACAAACTTTACATTGTCAAAAATTTGTTCCAAGTCTTGTGGTTTGTCTTTGAAGATCCATTTGTTTCTTTCCTCCCTGCCTATGTTGCTTTTTGAAGAACCTGTGTTTGCCAAACCCTTAGAAGAACGATGAAGAACCCTGACATCATCCCTGCGTTGTCGAAATTCCAGCCCATTACCTGCATCGTCGTGTCGTTCTGAATCTCTTTATCTGTCTTGTCGTCCCGCTTCCGATTGCGTCACTTTCCTCTTCCTAGACCTAACCATAGACCAATTTCCCCCATCCCCCTATTTTGGCCACCCTGGCTGGACCTCTATCCCCCCTGTTCCTCTCCGTCAGCGAATTGCTCTGGTGCGGTTGCCCTAGGTGTGCCCTTGGTTCACCGCAGCTCTCCTCTTCTCTTAGTGTTTTCATCGTGTTTTTCTAAACCATTTATTAACATTAATATATTAAACTTTTTTTTTGAAGAAGCATTAATATATTAAACTTGATCAATATATAAAAAAGCAATAAAATATATTCTAAACATTAATATATTACTCTCTATTCTTTTTTTCTCTTTCTAATGTTTTTGTCCAATCAAAAAAGAGAAAAATAATATTGTTCCAAAAATTGTCATAAAATATTGTACAAATATCATTATTTAATTTAAAAATTACATATGTACTAGGTTTTCATTTTTGGAAATAACAAATACAACTAAAAAGTTGTTTCGCGAATGTCTAGCAAATTGGTTTCATTGGCCACTCATGATTTTCACTTAAGTAGGATTTCATTGTATGAGTTTTTCTATCATGTGTAAGTTTGTACATGTTAAGAAGTTTAAAATAGAAATTTTGTATTAGAACTTGTACATTTAATATTAAATATAAAACTATTGAATAAATAATTGTTGTTTTTCAAAAAAAAAGTTACTACTATTAGATGTTTTAACATGTGCAACATTGCACATGTTAGACAAACCCTTATAGAACACTCTCTTTCTTAAAACAATTAGCATAGTGAAATTTTTCGTATACTTTCTTTGGTCGGATTTATAAACAACTACTAATTTTCCAGATTCATTATATAATTGATGCATTTGAACTATATTATCGTCCAAATACATAAATTATTTAACGAATCTAAAAACAAAATATTTACTTATAAATATCAACAAATGAAGTATAACAATATCGTTTTTTAGGGAAAGGAGTATCTTTTTGATTAAAAAAATGAAACTCTTAATAACTTAATTATGCTTAATTAGAAGAAGAAGAATGTTAGCAACACTCATCTTAAGATACTCTTTCTAACATTTATTCCCTCCGTTTCAAAATGAATGTCGTTTAAGGTTTTCACACACATATTAAGAATGCAATGATTAAAAGAAAGAAAATTGTTATTTTACCGAATTATTCTTACTAACTATCGGTTAGTTTTTCATTATAGTAAAATTAAGGGTCTTGTTAACGAGTGCCCTCGGGGCACTCTTTAAGCCTTCTAAATTAGGAAATTATACCTTAAAAAATTTGAAAAGTTCAATTTCCAATGCATTAAATGCACAACTCTTTATAAAAAAGTTACTTTTTAAGACTCTTAAAGAGTGCCTCGGGGGCCCGGAGGCACTCGTTAGCATTTCTCTAAAACTAATATTTTGGAAGTATGTGTATAATATTAATCGAAGGGTACAATTAAAAAAAAGGAAAGTTATTATTGCATAGGAAACTAAAATGACATTTATTTTGAAACGATATTTTTGCTAAAGTAACACTCATTTTAAAACGGATGAATTATTATTTGGGAAATGTTAACCAATGCCTCCGAGACATTTGTTAAGGAATTATAAAAGGAAATGTTTTCTCTTCTCGAAAATTGTGTATTTTACTTTTTGAAACTTGAAAAAGTACTGCCTTTATTGTTGACTTTGTTTTTTCTTTTCACTTTTAACTGTTTAAGTAGTGCCTTTATTATTTTATTGAAGAAAATACATGTGGATCACGCATGCAAGACTCATTCTTAAAATGACATGACTTCTGCTTATTTAATCTACTAAAAGAGTAAGTGTCAGGAAGAGTGTGTTAAAAGAAGTCATGTTTGCATATTACTCACTAGATAGAGACTAGAGAGGAATCATTATCTGTGTAGCTGGAATAGTTGGCACAAAGGAGTTTTTCTTTTTGATAAGTGCTTTAATTATTTTCAACGTACACCGGCTATTTAATGTGGTTTAAATATCATAATCATTGAGCATTTTGACTTCTTAAAACCTTCATCATCGCTTCCTTAAAAAAGAAATCCTTCATCATCGCTCCTTGAGCCTTGGAGCACCTTCATTAGTATCGTCTGATTATTGGTACTCCATATTTCCTTTTTCTGTTTGATGGATTTCGATCCTCTCTCAAAAGAGTTAAGAATATTATCTTCATTTGCAAATATTCATTACTATAGTTTTAGTGTAAATAAAATAAGAAAAATGTTAAACAGTGTCCGCAGAGTATTAGTTAATCAATCAAAACAAATAACTTTTTATAAAAAATGATGTAATTATTATTTAATCAAAAGTTAAAATTTATATTTTTAAAACAAATTTTCTAATTTATAGTTTCTTTAATCATTGCACTGAAGACACTAGTTAGCAAGACCCATACAATACAATAAGGGCAAAAGTTAATATTTCTCATACAATAAAATTTTGTGCATTTAATTCATTAAAAAATTAAAGATTAAATGCAATATACGCATTCCAATAAATTATTTCTATATTTGAATCATTAACTCATGTCTTGAGGACACAAGTTAACATTTCTCATACAATAATTATATGAGTGATTATAAAAGTAGGGTTATATTTGTCAAAAAAAAAAAAAGGGTTATGTTAAAGAAACTAAAGTATTTGCATTGGATTCAACAATATTTTGACTTTTTAAAAGTTAAATTTATCATTTTTTAGCATTTTCTAATACAATATTTCTATTTTTATCCCCTTAACCAATATTTTAAGGGCACTCTTTAACATTTTCCATAAAAGTAACATATTTTTGACAAATTTACTCTTACAAATATTTTTTTTAGTTACTCAAAACTTTGATGGAGAGTCGTATAAGTAAGAGATGGGGGGAGTATCTTTCTCCCTTTTGTTTTACCTCTTTTCATCATTTTATCATTTTTATTTATTTTTTCTCTAGAGCTGAAGGTGAAAAAACATGATGATGCAGTTGTTGGTGACTATTGGCGAGTAGAATACATAGAAGACCAGTGTTAATGACATTAACTTACACTTTTTTTTTTCTAACATGTATTTTTTTAATCGAATAAAATTCATGCCTGTCTTACCACAATTTTATGCGAGTCTATTAAACGAGTGTTAAAGTGAGATTACTCTCACTAAAAAAGGATAAACATTGATGCATCATGCATGCATGTGCCTGAAATACATACACACAAAAAAGCAACAAATAATTAACCAAATTAAGTGTAGTGGTCCTTCCTATCAATAACATTGAGCTCAACAAATTAGACATAGCTCTCTCACACATTAATAGTCAAATCTATAAGGTACGTATTTACATGAAGGATTCAACAAGCTGTCTATTTCCATTGCATTCAACTTTTGGGCTAGCTTGATTGCGAAAGGTCATGTGGGAATTATGTGTCTTTGAAAGGTATGAACTCAACGACCTACCCTTTATTTATGTGCCACCATAACTATAGGACCTATATTTCCGGGTTTGAATTTCAGACCAGGATCATGTTTTGTTAACACATTCTTATAATACTTCATTCTTATAATCTCCTTAATTAGAATTATATGCCTCTTGGTACTATGTTTCCATCTTGTAATCGATTTGTTGAAGAAGATACATGTGCATTCACACGGGACACATTAATTTTTACGATGTACAAACACTTGTGATGAGACTTCGGGGGAGTCTTAAAACATACGAGTGAATCATTACATTGAACTTAGAGCAATCACAAGTGAGTTTGGATACGACATCCTTAACTAAAACCTTAAGACATTATGTATATGAGTCTTTTCATTTACATGTTGGTCAAAATATACTCTTCCATACAATGTAAAACTTTAAATCCGCACTTGACATATCAACATTCTCTCCTTCAAGTATGAAACTCTCCACATCATTGATCCAACAAATATCACTTCTTCTTTCCCACCAAGTTGAACCAAACTCCGATACAACTGGTGGAATTTTCGTGGAGCCTTAAAACATTAGGGAGGACCATTACATCAAGCTAGGAAAATCAAAAAGTGAGTTTGAACATCATATATTCCTCTGAAATGATCTTAAGGTATTATGTATACATATCTTTTCAATTATATATTGCTCAACATCTACGTTTACATCTAATGTTAAACTTCTAGCTAGCTAACACTTAACACATCAACAATTTGCACATCCTATAAATCATGTAATGGAATAAATTAAACTTGAGTAATTCATATTTTTTACCCTTCTAATATATGCTTCCTTTCTGCTTTAGTCCCTTAATTGTTTTTTCCTTAGTTTTTGTCCATGTAGTTGAAGATTTTATTGTTTTAGACACTGATGTAATTTTCTCGTTCAAGATAGATAATGTGGCATGTTAATATATACACACACTTTAAACCAACGAAGATTGAGATTAGTATAGGAGGTTAGACATTTATAATGTGACGAATCAATGTTTTAATCTTTGTTGAAAGAGGTGTCTATATCAAGTGTTCGAAGTGTTACGAATAATACCTTCAATAAAAATCAATGAGAAAAAAATTCAAAACATATTCAAAATTCTTACCAATGCCCCACAATCATCAACCACCTCCTTATTACCATGTAAAATGACCCAATTCTTCCGGTCATTTATAAGCAAATACTATCCGCTCATTATAAGGCAAAGAGGGTAATTTGTGTGGTGATTTCCTCCATTCAGTTACATTTATAAGTAAATATTATTTTGTTAGCTTCATTGAATCATTTATGTATTTGAACTATAATATAGTTTAAATACATCAGTTATATAAAAAATCTGAAAAGGGAATAGTTGTTTATAAATGTTATTAGATGAAGTATTTTACATTTATAAGTTTCATGGATTCTTTTAGAATTTTTATAGAACCTAGTAATCTTAATACTAGTACAAAGAAATATTTTGTAAAAAGACCATGTTACATGACCAAATCATCTAATACAATCAATCAATTTGATCGGGGATTCTTTGATTCGATCAAGGACTTTGTGATACGACGTCCCAAGCACATATCACACACAAATCAACCCTGGCTGGAGGCTTGGGTGTGTGTGGTGAACAATATACACTTCAAAATTGTATATTAATAATGATTAAAATCGTGGTTAATTATGTTCAATGAATGATTATGGAACTGTGGTACATTTTTATGGGTGAAGATCCTCTCCATTTTCTAAATAAATGGAGATTGTCAATTACTATAGTTTTGAAGTAAATATGTGATATTAATGTTTTCAATTCTTGAAATATGTGCATTTATATCATATATTTACTTCAAAACTATAGTAATTGACAATCTCCATTTATTTAGGAAATGGAGAGGATCTTCACCCCATTTTTATATTCACTAATCATCTACTTAATGTAATTAATTACATATTTAAATTGAATCAACCATATAAGCTGATATCAAAATTTAATGTCAAATTTGTGTGATAAAACAATACAACTTAAAAGTATGATCAAACAAAGCATGTTAATCCCTTAACATGAATGCCAAATGATATTGGAATTAACTACTTACAGGTTGGGTTTGTTGATGGAAATGTAATTTTTGAGATCATCTTGGTATATTTGGATATATCATGCTCAAATCATTTGAAGCAATTTGTCCACCTCTTTGTATTTCCTCACAATATTGACATGTTGCTTCTATAAAAATAGTACTCCCTTCCGTTCATTTTTAAGTGTCTTTTTAGAAAATTAACACCAAATTAGCGATGCGTATTTTTGCACATTTTCTTCCAATTATACCCTCATTTTAATCCGCCAATAAATTCTTATTTTGCACACACATTATCTTTCTAATAAATTTGATATGTTATCATTCTCTTGCAACAAACAATTGTCAGTTATTATCTTTTTCTCCAACAATTTCTAATTTTTTTGCGCACTCTCTCATATCAAACAATTGTCAATTTTCTAAATATTGTGCATATCTTTTTAATTATTTGAAGTCAATGTAAAAATTATTTCAACTTCTTCTTCTTCATTGTCATCTTGTTCTTGTCCTTGTATCTTTTCAAATAGATAACATTAATTAGTTTTATTGAAAAAGATAAGATTAAGTGACAAAGGGTATAATTGACAAATCGTACCCTTAAAAATACCAAAAGACAGTTAAATAGGAACGAAAAATTCACCTTAAAAAAACGCTTAAAAAGAAACGGAGCGAGTAGATTTTCATTATTCCAAATTAACATATTTTCCTATGATTGATTATTTTGACGTTGTCTAAAAATATCCGTAAAAAAAATTAAAAATAAGCACAATATAGATTTAAATGGCAGAGTTTATTATTATTGATGTAAACTACTCCCTCCGTCCCTTAATGTACGCACCTATTGCCTTTTTCACATTTCTTAAGAAAAGTTGTGTGTAATTAATGTGTTTGTTTTGTGTGTTAATATTACGAAATTGTCCTTTGTTTGTATGTGTATTAAATCTGACTTTTCATATTTCAAGACAAGATTGTAGTATTAATTAGGGATATGTTTAGGAAAAAATAATAAATGCATCTAGTAATTTGAAAAGGAGTTTACATTTAGGGACAAAAATAAAATCAAATGGGTGGTAAGATATAGGGACGGAGGAAGTATATGGGAATACAATCTGAATTTACAATTCACTAATCCAAACAATATCAATTCCAATTCATGTGTTTACAACTATTCGATCTTATTACAAACAATCATGTTTAGTCTTATAACAATATAACACATATACGCTTGCAAAAACAAAAATACATACACATTTATACTTTAATTATATAACAGTATAATTTTATTTTTGAATTTCCAATAGCTATTTATGTTTATAATTTTTTTTTTATTTGACATAAATATCTCATCAAACTATAAATATTACTTTGACCTTATCCATGTAAAGTTTCTAATTAATTTCTAATATTTTGAAGAAATAATTAAGATCTAATTAATTTTTAACATAGCTTGACTCAATCAATTTTATTTTATTTTTTCAAAATTTTATTCAATTATGCGTTTTTTCATTATGCATATGTGCTTCTAACACATTCACAGATTTTTAATTAATTTTTTTTTATATATATATAACATAAATATCTTAATAAACAAGACATTTAAATTTTCACTATATTTTTTTCAAGCTCTTAATTGCCATATACAATGGCTATTGTTAGTTTTGTATTTCTAACACATGTTTTGCAATTTTTAATATTTTTTTGAAATGTTTACATAAGCCGACAAAAATTCAACATCAAGTGCAATCAGGCTTACATAAGCCTAATCATCAAATTAAAAGAAACCATCATGTATATATGAACTTGCATCTTGTTTGGAAGGACAGTGTGTTTAGAGGACAATTTGTCACTCACACGCTAGGTCAATGTCGTGCTTCCTGACTATGTCAATTGAATTGACAAGAATCTTACCATTTGTATCATTCAGTTCATCTCTTTCTTGAAATAATCAAAGAAATAATAATATGAGGAAAAACCAATGCTAAGTTCTCCATGTGAACTAAACACAACTGACAAGTAGCACTAAGGAAGCTCTTTGTTGATTACAATTTGTTCAGTTGAGTTAAGCATCTTTTTCACATCAATGGATATATCTTGTATCTTACTGAAGTCATTTATTTTGATAGGTCTTTTGAACAGCCGCGTGATATTTCACATTGGACATGTTTAAAACTGTCTGCAAAGTTAACATAAATATAACGACTTAGATTTGTCACAACTCATAATTCTACAACTTAAGAAATAGGGGAAAGGAATACCTTGTCAATCTTCCCAACCTACAGTACACATTAAAAATAAATAAATAGAATATGCGTTGTGTAACACCCCAATTTTCTATTTTTAATTAATTCAATGATGTTTAATAGGTGGAGTTTTGATTAATATTATTGTTGATGTTGCTTGTGCTTGAGTATTATTTTATTGTTGAGAAAATAGAAATAATGGCGTGGAGTGGGAGGTGGTATGAGAGAATTAAAAGGAACGAGGAGGAGTGTCCTAACAAAATAAATAAAGAGTCGTGGGTGTAGAAAGCAAGATTATAATAAGCGGGGGAGGGGAGAAGTAAAAGAGTAGTGCGTATGAAAGGAAGACAATTATAGCGAATAGTGAGCCCAAATATAAATAGGAATATTAGGGATTAGAAATCAGTTTTGCTGATCAGAGAAAAGGGAGAAGAAAAACAGAGGGAAAGAAGCGGAACCCTAGT
>Ga0315915_1010610_pt1 | contig 10154 bp, 8 predicted proteins | sample MpolbnodulesMG_FD_207738 | JGI IMG/M metagenome (GOLD analysis project Ga0315915, IMG submission 207738) | Medicago polymorpha root nodule microbial communities from Los Angeles, California, United States - branched nodules | ecosystem: Host-associated > Plants > Roots > Nodule | place: USA... | reverse complement strand
AACAATGTTAAAGGAATTCACAATATGTAGGAAATTTGTTCTTATAAACAATGTCTCATTGGGCTGGGCCGTAGAAAATTATAAATTATAATAAAAAATAATTATAAAATAAACGGGCTACCCGCGACCCGGTTGGGCTAGCCCGCGACGGGTTCGGGCTAAAAAGGCCCGGTTTTAAACGGGACTAATTTTTTATGTTCAAGCCCGGCGTTTTGTCGGGCTTTTATGACCGGCCCGGCAGCCCGACCTGTTTTGACAGCTCTAATTATGAGAGATAAGCTTGAAATTTAATTTCGTCTTTTTCCCCTTTTTCTAATTTTTTTTCCTTTTCTCTTTGCCTCGTTACATTGTAACACTAAAAAAATAAATAAAAAATTGATTATTTATTCACATTTATTCTTATTATTAATCTACTTTAAAACTTTAACATTATTGCAAGTATGAATATGAACTCGCACCAACAAAAAAAATGTTAATATATACCATAAGAGCATTTTATTTAAACTCGATATTCAACTAATGAATTGATTAATCTAAAGGCATACATTAATGAACTTAATAGAGAACTATTGAAACTATGTAGTATGCTCATTTCAACTTTCAACGTCTTATGTTCGACTACTTGTGGTGTAAATTCCGGTGGATTAAGTCACTTTAAATGCTCCCTAAATGGACAATGGGGTTAAACCCTTCAAATTAGTTGGTTCTTAAACATGGTACCGAGTTTAAAAAAAATAGACTTCTTTTCTCTTCCAACCACCGGTCCATCTCTTTCAAACTCTAAAGTTTTAGTTAGTATCAAGATTTTTAAAATTGGACGTGTAATTGTATCAACTTTTTTTTTATAAGCCAAGAGCAAAATGACATCAAAAAGAATAGTGTCCAACTAAGTTGGTACCCTACTCTAATTTGTTGCCAATTGCTCATATATATTATTAAAAAAAAATGAAAAATTATAGAGAAATTGGGGGGACATAAAACATGACCCAGTCAATACCCTAACGGGTAAAATAAGAATAAAAATAAAAATCCACAAATTGGATCCAACCATAAACAATTTTAACAATTAAGCTCGGGTCTAAAGTTTGGCGAATGAATCGATCGTCAACACGAAATTGGATCACGTACCATCAACTCCCTGCAACAATGACAACAAACATTGACGACTCTTTCGAGTCCATACAGTCTCATGTCAATCAATGTCAGTCAACACGATAACTGGGATAGACAACCACAGACAAATACTTGAATGTGTGGGGGTGGATTCGACTGCCAACACGGTAATTAGCAAATCCACGCGCACCATTGATCAACAGATTAATTAGCCATTTCTGGCCCACAACAAGCGATCATACAAGCACAATTGAGGCACATTGAGGATGACATATGAACTCGACCACCAACACGGTAATGAATATCGTACACCCACAATTTACTATGACAAATCACGCAAATTCACATCCATTTCTTGCCACACAATCCAAAATCAATCACGAGACAGAAGAAACCGTCATCGTTACCCACCACGACGACGTGGTGGCAACCATTGGAGAGAAAAACAGCAACTTAGGAGATACCCAAGCTAAGATCTAGATATCCCGAAAACACGAGAAAAATCTAGAACTCAAACTCAAATCCAATGGCGTCCCCAAGTGTGAACAACAAATCAACAAGTGCCAAGTCTCGGCGACCCGATCTGAGCGAACTCAAACCACCAGTGCAACCACCGAGCTTAATAAGGATGCACCTTAGAACCTGATCTTCCAACGAACCACCGTCGAGAGAACATGGATGATGGGCGGTGCGGATGGTTGACCCATCATCGCACCACCACCAACCACCGTCTACATCTTGAACATCATAAGGATGACGACGACGATGAACTTTAGGGAGAGGTCAGATAGCGTGGTTGTGATTGAGAGGAGGAAAGAACGATTTCAAAGAAAAAACATGTTTATCAGAAGAAGGAGGAAGGAAGGCGGCGATTTTAGAGAAGCGATTTACCAAGATTGTCTGTCATTGTATCAACTAATGCATTATTTTAATGATTAAAGAACAATAATGGATGAGCTAAGGCCCTCAAAAATAATCATGGATGAACTAATGGTAATTAAATAATTTGGGGTGTACTAAGATGATATGACATAAGTGATAGATGTTTGAGTTTTTTTTTGTTTTTTCTAATTTTTGTTTTAATCTATTTTGTTAAGAGTCCAACTTTAAGTTTTTTTAAACAACCTATATTATACAACCTCCCTGCACAAAAAATGCAGAGGAGCAAATAGTACACAAGGATAAAAAACAAACTACTAAATCGCGGTACTCTCTAACTCATGTGTATGAAATGTTATTTGTTGAAAGTGATCAATACCTTAAATAAATCTTAATTTCTTTTTTAAAAATAGATTTTAGCCACCTCAAATGATAAGTATTGCCTTTGGGGGCCGTCTGACTTTTCTTAAATCCGTCCTGACATCGATGGCTGTCTATGCTCTTTCTTTGTTCAAAGCTCCGTCTGGTATAATCTCTTCCATTGAATCTTTATTTTAATTTTTTTTTTTTTTGGGTGGGGTGGGGTGGGGTGTGAGGTTCTCAGTAAAATTAATTCGATTGGTTGGAATACTATTTGTTTGCGTGAAGAGGAAGGAGGTTTGGGGGATAGGCAGTTGAAGGAGTTTAATTTAGCTCTATTAGGAAAGTGGTGTTGGCGGATGTTGGTTGGTAGAGGAGGTTTTTGGTATAGGGTGTTGGCTGCTAGGCATGGTGAGGAGGCAAGGAGGTTGGGGGCCGGAGTGTTTCTTGTTGGTGGAAGGAGGTGGTGAAGATTAGAGATGGGATAGGTGAGGAGGGATATGACTGGTTTACAGGGTCGGTTTTGAGGAAAGTGGGGGACGGGGAACACACTTCCTTTTGGCTGGATAGGTGGGTCGGAGATGTTCCCCTTTGTCGGCGTTTTAGTTGGTTATTCAACCTAGCGGAGAACAAGCTGGCTACTGTTGCCTCTAATTCTCTCTAGGTTGGGAGGTGGGTGGAGGAGGCGGTTGTGGGTGTGGGAGGACGAGATGTTAGCGGAGTGTAGGGCTATTATTTCTAATATTTTTCTGCAGCCTTATGTCTCAGATAGTTGGCAGTGGCACCCTGATCATGTCGGTGGCTATTCAGTGCGTTCAGGGTATGCAATTCTTACTTCTCAAGACCATCAGTTGCTGGATGATGCTCAGAGTTTGATTTGGCACCCTCAGGTGCCGTCGAAGGTGTCAATTCTAACCTGGCGATTACTTCGGGACAGATTGCCAACCAAAATCAATCTTCATGATCGGGGCATTCTTCCTGTCACAGACATCTCCTGCGTTGGAGGGTGTGGTCATATTGAAACTGCAAACCATCTATTTATTCTTTGTGATTTTTTTGGTGATATTTGGCAACATGTGCGGTCTTGGCTTGGTTTCTCAGGAGTCGACCACCAAAATATTGGTGCTCATTTTATTCACTTTACAAATTATTCGGTGGCATGAAGACTAGACGCTCTTTTCTTCAATGTTATTTGGAAAGAGCGTAACAATAGAATCTTTAACAATGTTATTACTCCTTTTGAGGAGCTAGTGGAAAAGGTTAAGTTCCATTCTTATTGGTGGCTGCGTGCTAATAATGCTGCTTTCGTGTATGGTTGTCAGCAGTGGCGGTCGAACCCGTTGTTATGTTTGGGTATCGACCAATGCCTGCTTTTGTTTTTTGTTCCGCTGCCTTGTAATAGATACTTGTTCCGTTTTGCGTTTCTTTGGCACGTCTTGTGCTAAAGAGGCGTTGTGTTTGGTGTAAATATATGTCATTTTACCTTCTTCAAAAAAAAATGATAAGTATTGCCCTTACGTGTGGATGATACATTAGATTAAAAAAAAAAAATCCACTATGACTAACTTACTTACAGAGCGACTCTTGTTATAATTATTTAGCTAAATAATTTTCTTTCCAAAGTATATATTAAATTTTAACAATTTAATCGTTTAATTAAAACCTTCTATCGAGTAGACTAACTCCTATAATTTTCCTAAAACTTATAAATTATTTTATACTTAAAAATAACTTCAATTAAATTCATAATCACAATTTTAAAAGAAATACTAGTGTGAACTCATGCATAAATTGTATAATAACGGGATGAATTTTATTTTAAATTGTGTTTATTTGATTATTTTAAAGTTTGTATGCAACATTTTGTTGGTATTACTTGATGTATAATTTTGTGGATCCAATAGATATACATCGTTTATTTTATATTTTTTTTTTAACTTAATACTCAATAAGCATTAAATCTTTTCGACTAGTGTGTATTCATTATCTTGTTAACCTCATTTGACAAGTTCAGATCAACCATACCTCGACAGAAAACAAAAGAAGTGCATATTGGTCAGTTGCATTTATCCTAACCTAGAATTCTTTTTCATTTGTTTGAAGCCTCTCTTAAGGAGCTCAAAAGTATCATGTTTGAGGACATTTTTGGGATCTTTATGCCTATAGATGTTTGTTTAATTTCGTAATTTTTTTTCTAGGTTCCTTTCCATTCCTTCTATTTGGAGAGATAAAAACACAATGAAATTTAAAAAAACATATAAATAATCTATAGTGGTGAGACCTATTTAGTGGTAACTCACTGTATATTTTTTTTGTCTATCTCTCACAAATGACATTATCCATTTGTTTCAAGTAAATGAAGATGATCTCTTCCGGTCTATATATTATATCTCTCTCATCATTTTCCCTTCTCTCATTCTCATTTTCATTCTCATCTCTTTATTTTTATTTTTAATTTCAGCTGTAACCATCAGTTATAAGCTAACTTTGCGGCTATAAGCTAGTTTATAAATTATAACTTATTTTACCAAACATACCTAATTTAATAATGGATATATTTAAAAGAAATTCTGAAACCACATTCAGTTACTGGCGTGGAATAAAGAAAACCTCTCCCGCCACTGAAAATATCCGTGGCTCTCTCTTCACAGCTACCTTCAGTTCACATTCTCATCTATTCTAGGGTTCATCTTCATTTCAAAATCGGAACATACCAATGGCAACAACCCTGCAATCTCTTCGATTTCCTTTTTATCCATCTATCACACCCCCAAATTCACACACTTACCCCTCCTCTACCGTTCATTACACCCCAAAATCTAATACCTTCAACTCTTCATTCATCGGCACCCGAAACAAACGAGTTCTTTCTTCTAGAGCTTTGAATTCGGAGTATAGTCCCACTGTTGCAGAAAATCTTGGCGATGTTAGTATTTTCACCGCTGCTGGGGAATCTGTCATGTTCAAAGATCTTTGGGATCAGGAACAGGTGAGAATGCTTATGTTCGTGCAACAAAGTTTTGATTTTTACTCTTTATATGTTTTGGGCACATCACAAGTTTTTTTGTTTTTTCAACTAACATTGTGGTTTTTACTTTCTGGAATGTTAGATTAATTATCCCGCGTGTTTGTTAATGTTGGGTTTCATTTGAATTTGAAGTAGTATGAGTTAATTAGTTGGAACTGATTTGAGGTTGAAATATTGGTTGAAAGTAATTCATTTTGGTGTTAACCCTACTCTTGAGAGTTTGGTGTGTAGGTAAGTAAAGTCTGACTTAGAATTCGTTGAAATTAATTTGAAGTTGTATTAGATCAAGGCCTTACTTGGATAAATTACTTATTTGCAGCTTATCACGTGCTTACGTATAAGCTATTTCTATAGCAAAAGATAAATTAAAGTTAAATTGTTTTCATATATGCTATAAGCTGCTTTCATAAGCTACATTGGAGAACTTGTGAAAATAAGTTGAAAACAGCTTATGGACAATGTCTGTTTTCATAAGTTATCCAAATAGTCTTACAAAACTTATGTCAGTAGATAAACTCAAATAAGCCAATCAAAATAGATACTAATTAGTTGAATTGATAGGTTGATGTTAATATGTAATTGGTGATTAGAGTTAATTCTTGCAGGGAATAGCTGTGGTGGCACTTTTAAGGCACTTTGGATGCCCATGCTGGTAACTAATGATCTTTGCCTTTGTGTTTTTGGTTATTAATCGGGATTTGTTTGAATGATAGTTATTCTTACTGTGGATTGTTTTCTGTTGTTCTTAGTTGGGAGCTGGCTTCAACATTGAAAGAATCCAAATCAAGGTTTGATGCAGCTGGTGTCAAGCTAATTGCAGTGGGTGTTGGTGCCCCCAATAAAGCTCGCATTCTTGCTGAACGAGTAATGTTTCCTTGTCCTCCTTTTTCATTTCAGCGTTTGACTGTTTTCCTAGGAAATTATGAGGCTTTAAAAGAGTAACGTCATTTAACAAGTCTGTCTTTGAGTAGTTTAGGTTTTTTTACCTCTTTAGAGTAGTTTCGGACGGAAATTACCAATCTAGCATAGCCGATAAAATATTACCAAAGGTCACTCGTACCTGGCATGTTTGACTTCAGCGGAAGTCGTACTTTCCATTCAAGTTCACGTACGCCAATAATATTTCTCCATTACACTGAAGCTGTACCTATCATGTACCAATTCCATAAAATCCAAACCAAATCTGTACTTCTCATGTACAGCTTCAGTCTCAACTCTCAATTATTAGGGGTTCAAGAAAGTCATACATAAATGGCAACCAAGCGAATTTTTCTTATCTCTTATAATTGAAAAGTTCAAGGTTCTTCAATGCACATATGGCTAGTATTTATATCATATAATGTTCAATTTTTATTTGTACAATTTCATGCAAATACAATCATCGAGAATCTCATTTTGGCATCATGAATTTGCATCATTGAAAATCCAATCCAAGTAAACCTTTTCAAATCTGAGGACATACGCTGTTAGGGAAGAGATAGGATATAGAGAAAGAAAAGAAACCATCAAATTAAGTTCAACTTAGCATTTCACGCATATCTAACAAACATCAAATAATAGTGAACCTTCACAACTGTAGCATAAATACATATCCTCATGAAAAATTTGATATATTGAGAAATATTATTGTAAGAAAAGACATGGAGAAAATCTAGATGAACATTTGACTCACGAGAGCCTTGGCAAGAGCTTTTGCATGAAAGCCACCGATGATGAGCCAAAGTTGTTAAAAGGCTCTTCAGCTAGATGATTGAATGTAACCACATTGCATTTTATAATATATTAATAGAAAAAGACTGAATTAGCAATATCAAACAATACAATGCCCATATCGGACACTTGTGTAATCATAACAAATTTCACACTGATTCTCTTTGATATATTTGTTCTTTTGGTTCACAAATCTTTACAGTAGCTTCAGTATAACCTTAATAAAGAAAACAGTTGCATGAATATATGTAATAGATCCATGTTGTGTCAGTGATAGTGCCAATATACAAAGGAAAGAATAAGGGATGAAATCCATTTCAATGACTTTAGGTAAATAACACTTTTTCACATAAACAAAATATAAGTATGCCAATAGTGGTTCAAAGAATAAGAAATTGACCTGCCATAACAATGATTAGAAAATATTTGTGAAAGATGGAATGATTCTGACTTAGGTTCACCTTGTCAGCTCCAGCAGCCAGTAACCATCAAGCTCTTCAGTGTTATAGAAAACTCTATAGATAAAGAAAATATTAATAGATCTTTCTGATGATAAATTTTGAGTGTGACCAAAAAAATAAAGGAATGTAAAGTTAAAGACCTTATTGTTACTAGTATAGTTTGTGATGGATCTGCTAAGTGTGCAACCAAGTGAGGTATCATGGGTTCAGGAAGTGGGATGTAGGTTGGACAGGGAAAGACCGTGGAAAATTATATTCAGAAGCCTGCTTGGAGGATTCATTGCGGGTGAGATTAGTGTGCCATCGATGAACAGGTCCTCACTGACAAAGAAAAAAGAATGTGGTTGGTATTTATGAAGTTTCAGCATGATCCTCGTCAGCAAGAGAGAGGACATGGGAATGATTTAAAAAAAAACGATTTTGAAATGCTGATCAAATGAAAAATATGCACAGATGACAGATCCATATGGTGTGTAAAATGTGTTGAGTAAGGGTTTGCTTCAGTGAGGGAAGTGGCCAAAAGGAAGTTTCTGCGAGTTGAAGAGATGCAGGGTAGGTTTTACCAATTTGGAACAATCGGTGGCTTGGCACCTGTTTGTTTTTTCCATTTCTGAGTTTTAATTATAGATTGCGAAATAGAAATAGAAAAAGAAAAAGAGATAGAGAATTAGAGATACATTTATACCATGTACGACTTACCTCTTTTTGGTGAAAGGTAGGAATCCATGGCCAATAATTTTATGTTTTTTAGATCAATTGTTATGTTTGTGTTTAAAGTCATCTTGGGTTACTAGTTTCAAGTATATTCTGGTTCAATGGTTTGTGGTTCAATTTTAAATCCACTTCATTGAAGGGTCACTATTTGTGTTGCAAATTTGCCAAAGATAGCAGTATGGATGATCATTTTAACGTATATGGTTCTCTATACTTTAGCATATCTGAATTTTAAATATTCATCTAATTTACACAATTATATGGTATGGACATGTATTTGATGTCAAGACTCAACTGATATTTTCTTTTTCTACTGATATTGTATGTTCAGTTGCCATTTCCAATGGATTGTCTTTATGCAGACCCTGACCGTAAGGTAATGCACGGATATCATGTTGAATATTTATCTACTAGAACTCATCTTCTTGTAAATGTCTATTTTAACCAATTTCGCCTTCTTTCAGGCATACAATTTTTTTGACCTCTACTATGGATTTGGCCGAACCTTTTTCAACCCAGCCAGTGTAAGCTTTACCTTGTACTTTTCTGAAATACAAATGTGTGCGTGCGCACGCGCATACATACATATATATTATATATACATTGTTGGACATTTTCCATTTTGCATGCTGGTAAATATGTGGTTTGACTTCAAAATGATATTAACAGGCAAGTGTGTTATCGAGATTTGATGCTTTGCAAAAAGCGGTCAAGAACTATACAATAGAAGCCACTCCAGATGATAGAAGTGGTGTTTTGCAGCAGGTTTGATATGTTAATCTGGTGGCACAAGAATGAAAACAAACTTAATATTTTACTTTACAACTTGGGTTTCCTCAGTTGATCAAATTCTTTACATTTTGTCAGGGAGGGATGTTTGTGTTTAGAGGGAAAGAGCTATTATATGCAAGGAAAGACGAAGGGACAGGTGATCATGCCCCCTTAGATGATGTTTTTGATGTTTGCTGCAAAGTGCCTGTTGCTTAACTGTACTGTATAAAATTGTAAATTCGCATAGCATTAGGAATGTTCAGATTAAGAAGAGTTGTATTACTAGAATAGCATTCACTGTGAATCATACAAGATGCAACATATAATATGCTGTGGGTATATGGTTAAAAATCATACTTATATTTACATAATTCAATCTATAAATCTTTTCTAATTTATGCAGTTCATTGTGAACTTAATTATATTGTAACGGCAAAACTTGAGTTAGAAATGGCAATTGCCTCATATGTAAGTTGTTCTTGTTTTAACCACTATAATGAAATTGTAAATAGTTGTATATGCCTAATGACTGAACTTCTGAAAGTAACATACTAACAGTAAGGGTAATAGTATTTTAAGTTGTAACTAAAAGAATAAAATTCTTTTCTCTTGAGACATATGGGGCTTGGTCATGGTGGTACTTGTGTTGGCCCTGAAAGTTGCTGTTCTCACAACAATAGTTTCCTAAAAACACATGAACATTGCTTTTTAAGCCCCCCTAAAATCTCCAAAGGCCCCCTAAAATACCGAATTTGCCCTTTTATACAACATATGTTAGATATATACCGAACCAGTTTGGAAGATAACTACGGGATACTCAATTACATGATCCGGTAGATATAATCCGGATTCGTTAGGGATATAACTTCAGAACGGCATGTTACAGAAATTGCGGTGTTTTGCCGCAATTATTATATAAGACACGACATTTATATAAGACAAAACACAATTTTGGTTCTCTTATTTCCTCTTTTACACTCCACTTAAATTTTATCCTAAACTTTGCAATTTTCCATAAGAATCATACCAACAAAACATGTTAACTTCACTCAGTTGCAATCAATGTATATCATATTTCTTCCTATCACATTGAAAGTCTACATAATTTTCATTCTTTT
>Ga0315915_1010609_pt1 | contig 10156 bp, 9 predicted proteins | sample MpolbnodulesMG_FD_207738 | JGI IMG/M metagenome (GOLD analysis project Ga0315915, IMG submission 207738) | Medicago polymorpha root nodule microbial communities from Los Angeles, California, United States - branched nodules | ecosystem: Host-associated > Plants > Roots > Nodule | place: USA... | reverse complement strand
ATCAAAATTTATTTGGACTAAATTTGCAATCAAATGAGTAACAATTCATCAAGTTTTTAATTCATATTCAAAAAGCCGTAAATATAATTACATATTATTTGGGGGTGATGTTGCAAATACACACATTGTATCACATAACCTACTAAAGAGGTAACCCTTCTTTGATCCTAGCCATTGATTAAAATATGAATATATCAAAGGTGAAAAAACCATTTTGGTATGATACACAAAAAGAGTTGTTTGTGTATGTTAAATGTCACCCTCGCATAAATGACTAAAATACTCTGCTTTTCCCTACCTCTTCTTCCCTCATAGAAATCAGCCATCTTCTTCTTCCCTCGTGAAAACTAGTCCACCGCCACCCTTTCCTCCCATCTCCACCCTCACCTTCGGCCTCGTTTGGCCAAAATAACACCATTTTTCCATCTCCTCAACCACCTTTATCTTTCTATCCGAAAAGAATCAAGAAAGAATTAGATTGAATAAATGGGTCATCCCTTTTTTATTGAGTTTTCAAGAAACACCGACCTTATTTCCTCGTTCAACCACCACATCCTTCGTCACCTTTTTCTCCTCTAAAAAACCCATGGACCAGACCAGGGAAAAAATCAACAGAATTATAGAAACATTTCTTTTGTTTTTATTATTCCTCCAACTGGTTTTGTTTTTGTGTTTAGATCAGATGTCCCGTTTGGTTTGAGCTTATGAAAAATAGCTTACGTAACTAACTTAAAAATTTATAAATAATACATAAAAACTTATTTATTTGCATAAGCTGTTTTATATAAGCACCAAAATAATCTAATCCAAACGAATCCTAAATCACTACCGTTTAAGGGTGAAATACTATTGAATTGCCTTAATTGAAAATTTGTAGTGTCAAAGAAATGATATTGTTGAGATGTTAGATCTCTTTGAACCGTTGATTCAGAAGCAAATCTTACAAGCTTATGGTTTGGATTAAAGTCTTCAAGACCCATTTGTTTTGCAGCGATGCTTGTGGAAGTGGAACATCGTCGTTTTTCTTTCTCTTTTAGATGGATTGTCATTGTTCCTGATTGTCATTGTTCCTTTTGCATCTACAACGGCTTTGCTATCTAACGATAGTCTTGGATCTTCTTTGGTGAATTTCCATGGAGATTTTGTTCCTTCTTTGAAATCGAAAACTAGAAGAACCATTGTCTTTTCTGGTTAAGGTGTTGATGTTTTTGGTGTTGATTCAACTGTTGAGTTAACATTTATTTTCGGGTAAGGAGAGGGAATAAAAGAAGGGCAGTACAGTCATTTCCCAATGTTATGGATTCATTAAGTGCAAATCGTCTATTCATATCTTTAAATAGAGTTAATATGTTTAATACACAGTCAACGGCGGACACGTCAGCAAAACACAACCACATCAACGAGAGATTATGAGCTCAAAGACTAAAATTTAAGTTATTAATATTTAAAGGTAAAATTATAAGGATTAGTAAATTGAGAGACCAAACTCAATTGACCTATATTTGTCGGGACTAAACATTTAAATAAGCAGAACGAAGAAGATAAAACACAAAAATATTATCTAAAACTAAAAAACAAATATTATTGCCGCAAATTTTTTCTTTTTGTGAATTTTGTTAGAGGTTTGAAACTAAAGTAAAAAAATATCTTGGAAATACAAACGGTCGTGGCTGAAGGGTAGTCCACTTATCTTTTTGCAGAATTATTGAACACATTTTCCCTTTGAAGATAAGGTAACCAAAAAAGTGGAGCGAAATTTCGGTCTTATAAAACAAACACTATTAGGAGAGACCAAAACCTTGTGAATATGGAAAATATGGGGTCTGAAAGTTTTTGTGCAAGAACTGCTCATGATATTGTTCCTTGGTTCAGCTCCAAATGGTTGAGGAAGAAGAATCCACGTGTTGGACTGTTCTTGTGTTCTTTCAGAGTTAGAGCGTGTCAATCCATTGCTAACAACAATAATAAGGATATCTACAAACAAGTGGGTCTGTTCCAAAATGCTGTCTTTTTTTGTGTAAGAGCATGTACTTTTGGTTTTGCTTATTGTTTTCTCTTGTTTATGTCTGGAATGAAATTATTTTAGTTGTTTAGTTTGGAGAAAAATTAATATAGAAAAATTATGACGCCCTTTTGCATCCCTATAGGTTCACCAGGATATGCCACGACATTAACTGAGTCTAACACAACTCCATAAAACCGGTTTGTTAGGTGATGACTGCCCTGCTTATTAGTACTTAGTCTTATTCTTGCCATATGCCATATCACTTTCATGATGGGAATGTTAACATAACTTATCCCTGGTTCGCCTTTGTTCTCAACCTCCCGATTGTTACAGCCAACGTGGATTTAGTCCCACATCGGATAGATATGATTCTTGAGAAGAGTTTATGAAGAGGAGGCATTCCTCGCCGTACAAGCCGGTTTTGTAAGGATGAGTTATGCCCTGATTTTCGTGACACCTTTGTGGGTGACTCTGCTAGGATTCAAACCCAGGTTTCCCATGTCCTCATCCACTCCTCCTTATAGGGTCAAGTTGCTTCTGCCTTTACCAATATGCTATGGCACTAGTGGTATATAATTGGGTCTTTTAATAATTTGGTAGAGTTTGATCTCTGATTTGAAAAAACATATGTTGGTGGAGGTTAACCTCCTAAGTAGATCTCACTGACCTAAAGGGATTAGTCTCTGATACTTGCGGGCAGGGATACCTTGGTTTTAAAAAATTGGTATTTTTGCTCCATATAGATATTCCACCCGTGTCACAAATAGTGGGAGCTTCATGTTTCTAAGATCTACTAGTGTCACAAATAGTGGGAACTTCATGTTTCTAAGGTTCATTAATTCTCTGTATGCCGAAGGGATAAATGATCTGCTCATCTGATTATGAAGAACGTATTATATTAGTCGTCCTCTTACTACGTGCTCTTTTCAGATAACCTTGGTAGTTATGATATATAATGGGCAGATGTGGTATAAATAAGGGCATGTTAAACTTGTTTAAGCTTAAAGTCAAGAGAAACCATGTTATATTATGTCATCTATGATTAGTACTACTTGTTAGTTTGAATTTTGTTGGAGAATTTGGCTCCTTATAGTTGACTAGTTATAGTTAACATATATATTTCGTGCTTGTTTCATCAATGTTCATTGGAATCATGATTTAGTTTTCCCCTTTCTGGATTTGATGCCCTAGTGGTGGCTTTTGTCATGCACAATAGCCTGAGCGAATGCTCAAAGTAAAATATTAGTTGGCTGAATACTCGTGATTGTTTGGTGATTTAGTGGGATATATTATGAAATGTCCATACCAACTAAGCTAAGCTCAAGAGCTTGTGTTAATCTAATGAGCCATATTAAAGTCAATGTGTAATAATGACTGTTTATAGTATAATGAGTTTTGTAAATTACGAGCTGTAGATAACTACTTCTTTGTCTCAACTGATAATTCTTTAAATCATGACAAACATTGAAATATGCTCAGGTTTATTTTCCCTAAGAAGGAAAATTGAAGACACAGTTATTCGTGCTGAGTTGTATGCATCAACAGCTTTGGAAATGGAAGAAGCAAGTTGGATTAAGCAGGAAGAAATGGTACGTGATTCAGATCTGTGGGATGACCCAACTAAGTCCAACGACATTCTTGTCAAGCTGGCTAACAGTGCCAAAGTAGTTGATTCTCTAAAGGACTTGAGATACAAGGTTATATTCTGCTCCCATCACTTTCAACTAAACTTTCACAATGCCTATTATATATTTTCACTTCTGTGTAAAATTTGATCTGTTTGATGATGAACAAAACGAAATGCAGCAATTACATCAGAGAAAGAAGAGTACAAATGATAGTTCCCTGTATGAGATACTTATGGTTATGATATTTAGTTAGACAAGATAGATGTAATTTAAAGCTCAGAAAAATTCCTAGATTTGTGAATGGCGCTTTTTTTCGTTCAATAAGAATTACTTTACTTTACATTTTGGGTCTGTTTGGATCGACATATTTGAATTTGCTTATTTACGTGCATATAATGCATGTCATGCCAAATTATTATTATTATTATTTTTTTCCCTTTTTGATTTTATATGAAAAGAATGTAATCCTTTGTTGTATGTCAAGCAGGTAGAGGAAGCACAGCTGATAAACCAGTTAGCTGAGATGAATGCTATTGATTATGGGCTCTATAAACAAGCATATGATGCATCAATAGACGTGAGCAACATACTGGATCAGTATGAGATATCCAAGCTTCTTAAAGGGCCATTTGATATGGCAGGAGCATGTTTGGTTATAAAAGCGGCTACTGGCATCTTTTCAAAGGTTTCATATATAAAGGATTTTGTTGCTGCCGCTGCTTATTTTTTATTCATACAAAAAACCTATATTTCATATTAGTCTTTGTAAAACTGAGTTGTTGACCTGCTTTTGCTTGAATCAAGCTCTGGGCAGAACAGCTCCTACAAATGTATCTTGGATGGGCCAAAAGACAAGGTTATGAAGGAAGGATTGTTGACAGGTGTTTGATCGAGAATGGAGGAATCAATTCAGCAACTATAGAGTTTGAATTTGAATGTGCTTATGGCTATCTTTTGGGGGAAAAAGGAGTTCACCACCTCATAAGGGGTTCTCCAAATGAATCTTCTCAGCTTGAGGTGCAAACAGTTCCTTTCGTACTACCTAATTCTAAAACTGATTTTCCGTTCTTGTTCAATTGTGTTATTTTCACATTGAATTTTATCCTTGGAAAACTAGACCTGTTTACTTCATGTGTTTCTTTTTCCGTTTCCAATGGTAAGATAAACAATAGAGAATGTATTACGGAAGTTTTTGAAAATGTATTTTACATGATAGATCCAATATATCTGAAAAATCCAAAAAATGTAAACATTATTTTCAGTTTTTCCAGAAATACATTGTCTCTAATTATCTTCCATCTTCTCTCTATCATAACTAAAATGAAAAATACAAATTAAAATTGAAAATGATATTTGAAACGGATTTTAGAAAGCAAACAGACCCTACTCTTGTGTAGAAAGATATTCTAATTTCTTTTCTCGAGCGTTTAATTCAGATTCAATACATCACATTTGTTGAGATATAAGTCCTTTAGCTGCTTTGTGCTGATAATATTGTCTTTCTATAGATAGTTCCATAAGTTAAACAAAATTACAGATTTTAATTTTAATAGGTTAACATTGGAAAGTTTCAGGCTGTTCAATTTTTCTTTTGATCCTTTTAGCATGAAATTGCACAAGCTTCTGACTAGTCTGGAATTGAATCCTTAGGCCACAGCCCAGCATTAGTTTGAATTTGTCATAATCCGACAATATGGTTCTTTTGGTGGAGCAAGTTTTCTGAATTGCCTATACAAACTAACCACCTTTTTGAGTAAATTCAATTTTGTTCAGCTATAGAAAGTAAGTATCAGATACAGTTCAAAACATAGGAAATGAACATTTCTTTACAATACGTTGGCAGAAACCCACGGTGAAGAAAGGCTACATTTCATACATCTATAACTATACACATTGTAGATCTAACTTTCATGTAATGTATAAAATGGCTTGTTGAATTCTATAACTAGAAGTCCATGTTAAGAGCATGATTTCCCAGACTAATGTTTGGCCGAATTTTTCTATCTTTAAGAGGCAGTGTAGTGTTGTTAAATGGCCGCTAAGGAGGAATGGTGTGGCGTTTTGTTTTTGAGAGATGCCATAAACAATTTGTGAAGATGCCCGCCATGGCAGTGCCATAGGCCGCTGGGATGTTCATATGGAGGACTTTTGACCTTCCTCCATATTCTGCCATCAATAACACTGCTGAAGTTTTTTAAGCATTATAGGCTAATGAATTATAGTATGGTATAGAAGTTTGGTGAAATAATTGTGTGCTAATTTCAAAATTTGCAGACTAGCACTGCAACTGTTGATGTTATTCCGTTGTTCCTAGAGAAATCTCATGATCTTGAGATTGATTCCGAGGATTTGATTATCTCGTCTCCCTTGATTCATGGAGAACAGAAAGGACAAACTCAGCGTATAGTTTGCATTCATCATATACCTACTGGGATAACTGTCCAATCCGCTGGTATGCATATATTTGTGTTAAAATGTTTTTTTTTTTTTTTTTAATCTAATTTCTTATTCCTTTCATTTATATTCAAGTCAATTTGCCAGAATTTGCAAATGAAATTGCTATGCCTTATATGACTGCTACAATTTCCTTTTAAGGCCATGATGTAATTGTGTTTGTATTTGTATTAAGTTTAAATTACACTTTTGTCCCCTTAAGTTATTTTTAGGTTTCGTTTTGGTCCCTTAAGTCTGTTTTGTTTCACGTTAGTCTCCCAGGTAACAAACGTTATACAAATTGGTCCCTTAAGTTGTCTTCGTTTCATTTTGATCTCTTAAGATTTGAGTGTTGGACACTTTGGCATCTTAAGTTATAAATAAATATTAAGAAATTTTGGTCCTGATAGGATGAACTAATGTGTTTAAAGTTTGTTACTTTTTTTTTCAAGATAAACTAGCCAACCAAATTGACAGCAGAGAAAATCAAACCAAGACCTTGAGAAGGAGCATACTCCAAGGTCCCAAGCTAACACCACAAAGTTTGTTACTTAAAGGATCAAAGTATCAAATTTTAGTAAGTGACCAAAATGAAACAAAAAAACTTAAAACCAAATTGTATAATGTTTGTAATTTAGCCTTGTATAAATTTCACTCATAGGTGAAATAATCTTTTTTTGCTCATAATTTCCTTCTTAACTACATTCCCTGCAAATCCATTGATAGGATCATAGGACTAAATAATTACCAGTCCATTTTTTTTTTGTTGGAAAAAAGTAAAGCATAAAAATGAGGATTTTAACTAAATATCAATACTTTGTTTTTCTTTGTGAAGGTGAGAGAAGCCAGTTTGCAAATAAGATGAAAGCACTAAACAGATTGAAAGCTAAACTTCAAGTGATAGCAATTGAACAAGGAGTTGGTAGTATAAATGGTATAGTGAAGGATAAAATTGTGAATCTGTGGGAAGAAAAAACTAGGAGGTATGTATCTCATCCATACAAGTTAGTACATGATGTAAAGACTGGCATTGAGATGTCAGATCTAAATACTGTTTTGGATGGGAATATTGGACCTCTTATTGCAGCTCATATTAATACTAGAGAGAAATAATGTCATCATTTCCGAGTTGATGTTCATTTCCACAACTTGTTCTTATCCATAAATTATTTGGGATGATATACTTAGTATTTTTACTTTTTTGGTCAAGCAAATTTTTAGGATTTGCTTCAATTCTTTGGTGTCTGACCAAAAAAGGGTATCAAATCGTCCAATTTTGCCTGTACTGACATATTTTTGCTAATGAGTTGAATGTGAACATTACTGTATTCTTAATTTGGTTTTTTTTTTATTGCAAATATTAGTGGTTACTTAAAAGATTAATATTTGCTCAGTCATCTTGGTTTGAACGCATGATCTCCATCTCTTTTAACGCTTAGCTCCCAATCCACCGGTTTCTCTGGGGGATACTTCAATTATTTGGATTTTACTTTTTTTTTAATGGATTTTACTTTTTATGGTGTTCCAAAAAGGTCCGTTTGAATCCAACATTGAACAAGCATCAACGTTAAAAATTTTGAGGAAGAGTTTACCGTCCATTTAGGTTCACAAGACTCAAAGAATGAGTTTAAGGATACCCGATTGCTACAAAGAAAAAAACACTTTGGATGTAATCTTTTTTTTCTATTTTAAAACAAGAGTAGTGCAAAGCACACTACTCAATTTCCTTCAATAAAAGGAAGATGCATACAACAAAGAAAAGCAGAAAAACAAACTAGCCTAGAAGCTAGTAAATCTAAAATTGGGCATTCCCAACATGTTTCTAACAACTTCACTTCTAATGACAGTAGGGGGATAGTTCCACCAAACAAACTCATTGCAATCTAAGCCTAGGCTAGCTAAGCTATTAGAACAGGAGTTTCCTTCCCTAAAGATATGAGATACCAAGAAATTCATACTCTTTGTGAGCTCTAAGCAATTAGCCCATCTGTTTCTTAGAGAACAAGGAATCATATGAGCAGCTTTGAAGGCCATTACCAGAAGCATCGAATCAGTTTCTAGCCATATGTTCATCCAATTATTTTGGTTTGCTATTTCAATTGCAAGCATGGTACCATAGCTCTCTGCAACAAAAGCAGATTCAGTAACAAGCTTTTGAGCAAAGCAGCCCACAGTAGACCCAAATGAGTTTCTAAAAATGCCACCACAAGCTGCTTTAAGGGCATTCTTCAAAACAGCCCCATCTGTGTTGACTTTAAGCCAGCTTGATAGGGGAGGATGCCAAATAACTTCTTTAATGATTGAAGCCTTTGGAGGGTGAATGTTGATTTTGAGGGCTTGAAGGAAAACAAATTCTGTCATATCAACAGCTGAAGACTTAACAGTTTTGTTACCAGAGAGTGTTGGAGATTATAATGTTAATTGCTGATTTCCAGTTGATCTTCTTGTTTTGGAATCTATTTTGGTTTCTGACATACCAAATAGTGTTGAGAATATTGTTCAAGCAAGAGATGATGGTAACCTTACATTGGGGGGTCCACTTTCTATCACACAGCTTCCAAATGTCAGAAATATTGTTCAAGTGAAGAGGAATGCTGAGAATGGAGGCCAGCCAAGACCAGATATTAACTGCAAATCTACATTGAGAGAAAAGATGCAGAGTAGATTCAGTGTGATTTTGACAGTTGTTACAGATGGAAACTATGTAGCAGCCTTTTTCCATTAATTTTTCATCACTTTGGATGTAATCAATGTGCAGCAATCAATTAATCAATTCACATGGAATTGATATATTAATTAGTTCTCATTGTATTCACCTTAGATTACCTCTTATACTCCCTCCAGTCCCAAATATGTGAGAATGATCCTTTTTTAAATGTATTGAATAATTAACATATCTCACCTATAATATAAACTAAATACATCATAGATTCAATGAACCTTGAAAAAAAACTTCTCTTATATTTAGGACTGGAGGAAGTATTGTAACAAAAGTTTTGCTTATAAAAAAAATGAAGGAAAGAGATGGAAAAAAAATGAAAAATGTTACTCCCTCCGTTCCATTATAAGTAAGCTTTTTGTTTATATCACACATATTAAGAAAAATGTATAAGTGAAAGAAAGAAAAAAAATGATTTTGAGTGTCATATCAAGTATTGGTGCGTTCTCCATTATCATAAATGCAAAGTAGAATATATTGAATTGAGAGTGAAGAAGATAATATTAATTTGAGTTATAATTGAAAAATTAATAATTAATATTGTATTAAAAAATGTAATGAGTCAATTTTTTTGGATTTTATTTTTTTTTAAATTTATAATTATAATCCTACAAGTTCTTCCTAAAATTTCCTTCCAAAAATTTCCCTCCAAAGTTTCCCTCCATATCATTTTATTAATCAAATAAAAAATGAAAAGAAAAAAACCCACTACCCATGTTTCCTTCCATAACTCTATTTCTACTAATTTTACCTATTAATAATTAATTAATTAATAGTTAAAATAGGAAATAGCTTTTTTTTGAGGGAAGTTAAAATAGGAAATAGCTACCATTCTATTAATTAAGTTAAACAATGAATGAAGAAAAAAAAACCACTACCCACATATCCCTATTAATTCAATTAAAAAATGAAAAGAAAAAAAATACCACTACCCACTTATCCCTCCAAACCTCTCTTTCTAATGAATTCATCCATTAATTATTAATTTTTTTTAGATTAAACAAAAAATGAAAATAAAATAACCCACTACCCATGTTTTCCTCCACAACTCTATTTCTACTAATTCACCTGCTACTTACTTAATTAATTAATAGTTAAAATGGGAAATAACTAGCATTCCTCCAAAAATTTCCCTCTAAAAACTCAAGTTCTTCCTAAGAAAATCCCCTCCAAAACTCTTTCTATTATTAGTTAATTAAGTAATAAATTAAATTAAAAAAACCATCTTCCCATTATCAATTAATTAAATTAAAAATAAATTAAGTATCTCACTAAACCACACCACTTCTAACTTCTCCTACAAGTTCTCCATCAAACATTTCCCACATTTTCCACTAAAACTCTTTTTGTATCCACTTTGTTCAACAAATA